>MDSV01200750.1_pt1 | contig 17496 bp, 15 predicted proteins | sample 810851 | NCBI WGS metagenome assembly MDSV01 (sample SAMN05326640, study PRJNA326480) | marine metagenome | isolation source: seawater | place: Atlantic Ocean: North East | collected 2012 | reverse complement strand
TGAGAGTATAAATATGCAGAATTATATCCGTTGGTTTTTGGGTATAGCCATAATAGGTTTGGCGGTCTATGGAAATTCATATTTTGTACAAGAAGCTCTTCTTTATAGAGTCTTGGGTGTTATTTTAGTTTCCGGTTTGGGCTTATTTATATTATCAACTACACAAGAAGGTAAGGATTCTTTAAAAATAGTCCTAGAATCAAGAACTGAAATTAGAAGAGTTGTTTGGCCAACTAGAACAGAGACTACCCAAACAGTTCTTATAGTAGTAGTTGCAATAATCGTATGCGCCTTACTACTTTGGGGTCTTGATTCTTTATTTGGTTGGATTACAGCTAAATTACTAGGTTAATTATGGATAAACAATGGTACGTAATACATGCTTACTCTGGATATGAGTCAAAAGTTCGTGAAGCTTTAATCGAAAGAATAGAAAGACTTGGAATGAAGGACTTATTTGGAGAAATCATGGTTCCTTCAGAAGAAGTCGTAGAAATGAGAGGAGGGCAAGAACGAAAAACTCAACGTAAATTCTTCCCCGGTTATGTTTTGGTAAACATGGAGCTAAATGATGATAGCTGGCATTTGGTTAAAGACACTCCTAGAGTGATGGGTTTTATAGGTGGGACTAAGGACAAACCTTCCCCTCTGACAAATGTTGAAGCCCAATCTATTATGCAACAACTTGAACAGGGTGCAGATATTACTAAACCTAAAGTTTCATTTGAACCTGGTGAAATGGTTAGAGTGGTAGATGGTCCTTTTAATGATTTTAGCGGAGTTGTTGAAGAGGTTAATTATGAAAAAAGTAAGGTTAGGGTTGCTGTCTTAATTTTTGGAAGATCAACACCTGTTGAATTACAGTTTAATCAAATAGAGAAAGGGTAATGGCAAAACAAATAGAAACCTATATAAAACTTCAAGTGCCTGCTGGAGCTGCCTCACCTAGTCCACCTGTTGGACCTGCATTGGGTCAGCATGGCCTTCCTCTAATGGACTTCTGTAATGCTTTTAATGCTAGAACCAAAGACATTGAACCAGGAATGCCATGTCCTGTTGTTATTACTGTTTACGAAGATAAGAGTTTTGATTTTATTATTAAAACAACACCGGCGTCAGTTCTTATTAAGAAAGCGGCTGGTATCAAATCAGGAAGCGGAACACCTAATAGCGTTAAAGTAGGTAAAGTAACAAGAGCTCAATTAGAAGAAATAGCAAAAATAAAAGATCCAGATTTAACAGCAGCAGATATGGATGCAGCTGTTAGAACTTTGTCCGGAAGTGCTAGAAGTGCAGGAATAGAGGTAGAAGGTTAAAATGAGTCTAAGTAAAAGAAAGGAATATATAAATTCCTTAGAAGAAAAAAAATATCAAGTTACTGAAGCAATGGATTTTCTTCAATCAGCTCCTAAAGTTAAATTTAATGAGTCAATTGATGTTTCTATTAATTTAGGGATCGATCCCTCTAAATCGGATCAAAACATGAGAGGGGCGACTATTTTACCGGCAGGTTCTGGCAAGCCTTGTAAAGTTGCTGTCTTTGTTGATGGTGATCAGGCAAATTCTGCCAAAGAAGCTGGTGCTGACGCTGTAGGGATGGAAGATTTGGCTGAAGTATTAAAGAAAGGTGAAGTAGAGTTTGACGTTGTAATTGCAACTCCTGACACTATGAAGATAGTTAGTCCTTTAGGAAAAGTTTTAGGACCTAAAGGCATAATGCCGAATCCTAAAACAGGAACAGTAACAAAAGATGTAGCAACTGCGGTAAAGAACGTAAAAGCAGGACAGATAAGATACAGATCAGATAAGGCAGCAATAGTTCATGGCCGTATTGGTGACATAACTTATTCAGCAGAACAAATTACACAGAATTTAGAGACTCTTTTAGAAGATTTAAAAAGGAATAAACCCCCTTCAGCTAAAGGAGTTTTTATAAAGAAAGCAACTCTTTCTTCCACTATGGGAGCAGGAGTTGAGATAGATTTATCCTCTTTAAGCTTTTAGGAGTTTTAAAGCAAGGGTATGGGTTTCTTCAGTATGGTGCGATTTATTCGCTCATCGAAGACCGTAGGTACAAAGAGTTGGTTCTTTGTTTAATAGTTTTAGCCTACGCAGATGGTATATAACTAATTTAATTTAGTTATATCCAGAAAGGACGGTATCCAACATTTGTTTGATACTGGGAGGATAAGAAGATGCCAATGCGCATTGATGACAAGAAAGTTGCTGTAGAAAAACTTCAGGATGTAGCTAATAAAGCTGTCTCTGCAGTCGCGGCTGACTATCATGGAACTTCGGTTTCTGAATTAACTTCTTTAAGAAAAGAAGCTAGAGAATCAGAGGTCCATTTGAAGGTTATTCGGAACACTTTAGCTAAAAAAGCGCTAAGTGATACTAAGTTTTCTTGTTTTGAAGATTTACTAGTTGGACCAACTATGTTGGCTTTCTCTTTAGGAGATGACCCTACTAGCGTGGCTAAACTAGTAAATAACTTCCGTAAGGTAAATAAAAATTTCATAGTCAAAGGTATATCTTTAGGAGATACTTTATTAGAGCTTTCTAAATTGCCTGCTTTAGCTAACATGCCTAGCAGGGAAGAAGCTTTATCTCAATTGGCTGGGATATTGAATGCACCCATGAATCAATTTGTATCTATTCTTAACCAAGTACCTTCTACATTAGTTAGAACATTACAAGCGGTTAAAGAACAGAAAGAACAGGCAGAATCTTAATTAATAAATAATTGGAGAAAAATAATGGCATTAAGTAAAGAAGAAATATTAGAAGCTATTTCAGAAATGAGTGTGATAGATATTGTTGATTTAATTTCAGCAATGGAAGAAAAGTTTGGCGTTTCGGCAGCTGCACCTGTTGCTGCTGCAGCTCCTGCTGCAGGTGGAGGTGAAGCTGGGACTGAAGAAGCTGAAGATGATGCACCAGTAGATATTCACTTAACAGATGTAGGTGACAAAAAAGTAGATGTCATCAAAGCTGTTAGAGCAATAACCGGACTAGGGTTAAAAGATGCAAAAGCTTTAGTTGATGAAGCCCCTTCTGTCATAAAAGAAGGTGTAAATAAAGCAGAAGCAGATGAGCACGCTAAGGCTTTAGAGGAAGCTGGAGCAAAAGCTGAACTTAAATAAAACAATCAATTCGAAAAAATAATAATAAAGGGGTCTTTATGAGTTTTTCATACACTGAGAAGAAGAGAGTTAGAAGAAGTTTTGAGAAAATTTCTAGCGTGATGGAACTTCCTAATCTTCTAGCTACACAACTTCAATCTTATGACGCTTTTCTTCAAAGATATGTAGATTCTGACAAAAGATTAAATGAAGGATTAGAGCAGGTTTTAAACTCAATTTTCCCTATAGAGAGTCATAATGGTTTTGCCAGAATGGAATATTCAGGTTATTCGTTAGGCGAACCTATATTTAATGAAAGAGAATGTAAGCTTAAAGGGATAACTTATGAAATTCCCTTACATATAAATTGTGACCTTTTCTTTATAGACAAAGATTCAGGAAAACTTAAAGAAGGCAAATCTCAAAACGTTTATATGGGGACTATTCCTCTAATGACTAAACACGGAACTTTTATTGTTAATGGAACGGAAAGAGTAGTAGTTTCTCAACTGCATAGGTCGCCTGGTTTATTCTTCGATCACGATAAAGGGAAAAGTCATTCCTCAGGAAAAGTTCTTTACGGTGCAAGGGTTATCCCTTACCGAGGCTCTTGGTTAGATTTTGAGTTCGATGCTAAAGATTTAGTTTATGTTCGAATAGATAGAAGAAGAAAGTTATTAGCTACTATACTTCTTAAGGCATTAAAATTAACCAATCAGCAAATTCTAGAAAAATTTTACGAAACTGAAATTTATAAAATTAAGAAGAGTGACATTTACCAACTACAAGTCATTCCTAGGAGGTTAATGGGAAGAATATCTCCAGTGGACATACTGGCTAAAGGAGAGTTAATTGTCAAAAAGGGTGAAAGGATAAGTGCTAGACATATTAGAAAAATAGAAAGTGCAAAGATAAAAAACCTAGACTTACCGAAAGAGGCTATTTTTGGCCAGGTTTTGGCAAAAGATCTTTTAGATAGAACCACTGGCGAGATAGTTTTAGATTCAAATACAATTATTGACGAAGAAAATTTACCAATAATTGAAGACTTAAAATTATCAGAGCTTGAAATGCTTTATATAAATGATATCGAATCTGGACCATATATTGCAGATACTTTAAGAGCAGATACTACAAGTAATGAAATAGAAGCATTAGTAGAGATCTATCGAATGATGAGACCAGGTGAGCCTCCGACTAAAGAAGCTGCAACAACCCTTTTTAATAACTTGTTTTTTAACCCAGAGAGATATGATTTATCTGCTGTAGGACGTATGAAGTTTAACAAGAGATTAGGTATTGAAAGCTTAGAAGGAAGCAATATTTTAACAAATGACGATATTCTTAACACCCTTAAAACATTAGTTTCTATAAGAAATGGTAAAGGTAACGTTGATGATATAGATCACCTTGGTAATAGAAGAATAAGATCAGTTGGAGAGATGGTGTCCAATCAATATAGAATCGGTTTAGTCAGAGTTGAAAGAGCAGTGAGAGAGAGACTTGCTACTGCTGAAGCTGATGATCTTGGCCCTCAGGATCTGATTAATGCTAAACCAGTTTCAGCAGCAGTAAAAGAATTCTTTGGTTCTAGCCAGCTTTCACAATTTATGGACCAAGTTAACCCTTTGGCGGAAGTTACTCATAAACGAAGAGTTTCTGCTCTAGGTCCTGGAGGGCTTACACGGGAAAGAGCTGGATTCGAAGTTAGAGATGTCCACCCAACTCACTATGGAAGAGTTTGTCCAATAGAGACTCCTGAAGGTCCTAATATTGGACTAATTAATTCATTAGCAGCTTATGCGAGGACTAATGAGTATGGTTTTCTTGAAAGTCCATTTAGAAAAATAGAAAAAGGTAAGGTTTTAGATGACTTCCATTATTTATCAGCTATAGAGGAAGGCGACTTTGTTATTGCACAAGCTAGTGCAATGTTAGATTCAAATAATAAATTTATAGATGATTTAGTTCCAGTTAGACATAAGAATGAGTTCTCTTTTATGCCTCCTGAAAGAGTAGATTTTATGGATGTTTCGCCTCAACAGGCCTTTTCAGTTGCTGCTTCTTTAATACCATTTCTAGAGCATGATGATGCAAATAGAGCTTTAATGGGGTCAAACATGATGCGTCAAGCTGTTCCTACACTCCAATCCGATAAACCGCTAGTTGGGACAGGAGTTGAAAGACTAGTTGCAAGAGATTCTGGTTCTTGTGTAACTTCTATTAGAGGAGGTACAGTTGAAAGCATTGATGCAAGCAGAATAGTAATTCGAGTTAATGAAAAAGAGATTAAACCAGGAGATTCTGGTGTAGATATTTATAATCTTATTAAGTATATGAGGTCAAATCAGAATACATGTTTCAATCAAAGACCTATAGTATCTATTGGTGACAAAATAAAGAAGGACGATATTTTAGCAGATGGACCCTCTATTGACTTAGGGGAATTGTCATTAGGACAAAATATTAGAATTGCTTTCATGCCTTGGCATGGTTATAACTTTGAAGATTCTATCTTAATCTCAGATAAGCTTGTAAGAGACGATAAGTTTACAAGCATTCATATACAGGAGCTAACTTGCGTAGCTAGAGATACAAAATTAGGACCAGAAGAAATATCTGCAGATATACCTAATGTAGGTGATAGTGCCTTATCTAAACTAGATGAACATGGAATCGTATATATTGGTGCAGAAGTTAAAGCTGGCGATATTCTAGTTGGTAAAGTGACTCCGAAAGGCGAAACACAACTTAGTCCTGAAGAAAAATTACTTAGAGCAATCTTTGGTGAGAAAGCATCAGATGTTAAAGATAGTTCATTGAGGGTATCTTCGGGGGCGGACGGTACAGTTATAGATGTGCATGTTTTTACGAGGGACGGTATAGAAAAAGATGGCAGAGCAGTTGCGATAGAAGAAACACAACTCTCAGAAATACAAAAGGATATTGATGATGAATTAAATATACTTGAAGAGGCGGCATATTCTAGACTTGAGAATCTTTTAGTTGGCAAGAAAGTAGTTTCAGGGAAAGGTCTTAAAAAAGGAACAACTATTAAGTCAACAGATTTAAGTGAACTCGCAAGAGAGAGCTGGTTCAAAATAAGAGTAGATAATGAATCTTCTAACAAGCAAATAGAAAATATCGAAATAAGTTTAAAAGAATATAGAAATGATCTAAAACTTATTTTCGATCAAAGAAAATCTAAAGTGGAAGGAGGGGATGATCTTGCCCCAGGTGTTTTAAAGATTGTAAAAGTTTACTTGGCTATAAAAAGAAGGATCCAGCCTGGAGATAAATTAGCCGGTAGACATGGAAATAAAGGTGTTATATCAGTGATTATGCCTGAAGAAGACATGCCCTATGATGAGAACGGAAAACCTGTCGATATTGTTCTTAACCCTTTAGGTGTTCCTTCTAGAATGAATGTTGGCCAGGTACTAGAGACTCATCTAGGATGGGCAGCTAAGGAATTAGGATCAAAGATAGGCGAGATGATCGATAATGGATCAAAATCTTCTGAAATAAGAACTTTTCTTTCTGAAATCTATGAAAAAAATGGTCAACAAGATTTAAGTTCTTTAAAAGATTCTGAGGTTATAGAGTTAGCGGCTAATTTAAGAGATGGAGTGCCTATGGCTACACCAGTATTTGATGGTGCTAAAGAAATTGAAGTCAAATCTATGCTTGAGTTAGCCGGACTGCCAACAAGTGGACAAACTCAACTTTATGACGGTAGGACTGGAGAGAAATTTGATAGACAAACAACCGTAGGTTATATGTATATTCTTAAATTGAATCATCTAATTGAAGATAAAATGCATGCTAGATCTACAGGAAGCTACAGTCTTGTAACTCAACAACCACTTGGCGGAAAAGCTCAGTTTGGAGGTCAGAGATTTGGTGAAATGGAAGTTTGGGCTCTAGAGGCTTATGGTGCTGCTCACACGCTTCAAGAAATGTTAACTGTAAAGTCAGATGATGTAGCCGGAAGAACTAAGGTCTATAAAAATTTAGTAGATGGAAATTTTGAAATGGAAACAGGTGTTCCAGAGTCGTTTAATGTTTTGACGAAAGAAATTAGGTCTCTTGGAATAGATATTGATTTGGAACAAATAGATTAGGAGTAAAACTTGAAAGATTTAGTAGATTTATTAAAAACGCAAGGCCATGGAGTTGAATATAATTCCATTAGAGCTGGATTAGCTTCTCCTCAACAAATTAGGTCTTGGTCTTATGGTGAAGTTAAGAAACCTGAGACTATAAATTACCGAACTTTTAAACCAGAAAGAGATGGTTTGTTTTGTTCTAAGATATTTGGACCTATAAAAGATTATGAATGCATATGTGGAAAATATAAGCGCATGAAACATAGAGGTGTGGTATGTGAAAAATGTGGCGTAGAAGTAACTCTTTCGAAAGTTAGAAGGGAAAGGATGGGCCATATTGAGCTAGCGGCTCCTGTTGCCCATATATGGTTCTTAAAATCATTGCCATCTAGACTAGCATTAGTTCTTGATTTAACTTTAAAAGACTTGGAGAGAGTCTTATATTTTGAGTCTTTTATAGTGATTGAACCAGGAATGACTGATTTAGAAACAGGTCAGCTTTTAACTGATGAAGAATATTATGAGGCTCTTGAAACTTGGGGAGATGAGTTTGAAGCTGGTATGGGAGCAGAATCTATACAATCACTGCTAAAAGATTTAGATCTTGAATCATCTATAAAGGAAATCCAAGAAGAGATGCCCCTAACTAAATCAGAAGCTAAATTGAAGAAGTTTGCTAAAAGATTAAAGCTTCTTAAATCTTTCAATGAATCTGGGAACAGACCTGAATGGATGGTTCTAGAAGTTTTACCAATCTTACCACCAGATCTAAGACCTTTAGTGCCTCTGGAAGGAGGAAGGTTTGCAACTTCTGATTTAAACGATCTTTATAGAAGAGTTATAAACAGAAATAATAGATTAAAGAGACTTTTAGACTTAAATGCTCCAGATATAATCACTAGAAACGAAAAAAGAATGTTACAAGAATCTGTTGATGCTTTATTGGATAATGGAAGAAGAGGAAGAGCAGTAACAGGATCAAATAAAAGGCCACTTAAATCGCTTGCAGATATGATAAAAGGTAAGCAAGGAAGGTTTAGGCAAAATCTTTTAGGTAAGAGAGTTGATTATTCAGGTCGTTCGGTAATTGTAGTGGGTCCAACTTTAAAGCTACATCAATGCGGCTTGCCAAAAAAAATGGCACTAGAATTGTTTAAACCTTTTGTATTTGGAAGGTTACAACAACTAGAATTTGCCAATACCATAAAGCTTGCAAAAAGAATGGTAGATAGAGAAGAGCCTGAAGTCTGGGATATATTGGATGAAGTTATTCGAGAACATCCTGTTATGCTTAATAGGGCACCAACTCTTCATAGATTAGGAATACAAGCCTTTGAACCTGTCCTAGTTGAAGGAAAGGCTATTCAACTTCATCCATTGGTTTGTAAAGCCTACAATGCAGATTTTGATGGGGACCAAATGGCAGTCCATGTACCTCTTACTTTAGAAGCACAGCTAGAATGTAGGGCCTTAATGATGGCTACTAACAATATACTTTCTCCTTCTAACGGCAAACCTATAATTGATCCCTCGCAAGACGTTGTTTTGGGTCTTTACTATATGACTAGAGAAAAGACTAATGATCTAGGTGAAGGAAGAATTATGTCTTCCCCTGATGAAGTAAATCGAGCTTACTATTCTGGAGAAATAGGGTTGCAAGCTAAGATTAAAGTTCGGCTTAAACCAAGTAAATTAGATGACGAACCTACTCAAATAGTAGATACAACTGCTGGCAGAACTTTACTTTATGATCTTCTTCCAGAAGGAATGCCCTTTGATTTAATAAATTTAACTTTAGATAGTAAACAAATTTCTTCATTAATTGATTCTTGTTATAGAAAAGCTGGTCTTAAGAGTACTGTAATTTTTGCCGATAGGCTAATGTATATGGGTTATGAATTTTCAACCAAGTCCGGGTCTTCTATTGGCATAGATGATTTTGTTATACCAGACGATAAGCAAAGAATAGTCTCTGACGCAGAGAAAGAAGTAAAAGATATAGAAACGCAATTTGCATCAGGCCTTGTAACAAAAGGGGAAAAATATAATAAAGCTATTGATATTTGGACTAGGGCCAATGAAATGATTGCTAAATCTATGATGGACAATATATCTAAAGAAGAAGTTAAAGAGGCAGATGGCACTTTAACTCTTTCAGATTCTTTTAATTCTGTATTTATGTATGCAGATTCAGGATCGAGAGGATCACCAGCTCAAATTCGACAATTAGCCGGAATGAGAGGATTGTTAGCTAAGCCTGATGGCTCGATAATAGAAACGCCTGTTACATCAAATTTTAGAGAAGGTCTAACAGCACAAGAATATTTTATTTCTACTCATGGAGCCAGAAAAGGATTGGCAGATACCGCGTTAAAAACAGCTAATTCAGGTTACTTAACTAGAAGATTAGTTGACGTTGCTCAGGACATGGTAGTTAGCGAAGAAGATTGTGGTACTTCTTCAGGGATTGTTATGAAATCAATAATTGATGGAGGTCAAGTACTTGTTGCTCTTGGAGAAAGGGTTTTGGGTAGAACAGTAGCTGAAGATGTTAAATCGTTAGATGAAAAGGAAGTCCTTCTCAAAGCAGGCACTTTAATTGACGAAGATATAGTTGACTCTCTAGATGAAAAGAATATCTACGAGATAAAAGTTAGATCGGCTATTCACTGTGAGACTATTCACGGTATTTGTTCGAAATGCTATGGAAGAGATTTAGGTAGAGGTCATAAAGTTGATATAGGAGAATCTGTCGGAATAGTAGCAGCACAATCAATAGGTGAGCCAGGCACTCAGTTAACTATGAGAACCTTTCATATAGGAGGAGCAGCTTCTGGTACTTCCGCTGAAGATAATATTGAAACTAATTATTCAGGTAAGATTGTTTACAATACCAGGACTGTTAAAAAGAAAGAAGGAACCTATATTGCTCTAGCGCAGTCCTCTGACATAACAGTTGTAGATGAGAATGGAAGGATAGTTGAAAGTTATAAAGTTCCATATGGAACTGTAATAAACTTCTCTTCAGGTAGTAAAATTAATGTTGGAGATATTCTTGCACAATGGGACCCTCTAACAAGACCTATTATTGCTGAGGTAGCTGGAAAAGCGAGATTTGTAGATATTGAAGATGGTATTACGGCAAGAATTAAACAAGACGACTTAACTGGTTTAAGTAATATTGAAATTATTGACGTCACTGAAAGGCCAAAAGGAGAAGCCCAGGATAAGAGGCCGGCAATTCACATAGTTGATGGAAGAGGCAAGGAGAAGAGTTTACCGAATTCAGAAGCCCCTGCAATTTATTCATTACCTGGTAACGCTTTTGTTCAATTGAATGACGGTCAAGATGTTGAAGTTGGCGGTGTCATCGCAAGAATTTCCCAAGAAACAGCAAAAACGAAAGACATTACTGGAGGTTTACCTAGAGTCGCAGATTTATTTGAAGCTAGAAAACCAAAGGAACCCGCTATTCTTGCCCAGGCCTCAGGTATAGTTTCTTGGGGAAAGCCAACTAAAGGCAAAGAAAGATTAATTATTACGGATGAAGAGGGCAAAGAGCATGCAACTTTAATACTAAGAACAAGGCATATTAATGTTTTTGAAGGTGAGAGAGTTGAAAAGGGTGACGTAGTTTCAGATGGTGCTATGAGTCCTCATGATATTTTATCACTTAGAGGGTTAGAAGAATTAACTGATTATATTGTTAATGGTATCCAGGAGGTTTATAGGCTTCAGGGAGTAAGTATCAATGATAAGCATATTGAAGTGATTTTAAATCAAATGCTAAGAAAAGTAATAATAACTGAACCAGGGGATTCAGAATTTATAATTGGAGAACAAATAGAATTTTCGCGAGTAAAAGAAACAAATATATCTTTAAAAGAAGCTAAAAAAGCTGAAATTAAATTTGAGAGAATATTGCTTGGTATAACAAAAGCCTCACTTGCTACGGAATCATTTATCTCTGCAGCATCTTTTCAGGAGACTACACGGGTTCTTACAGAGGCTGCTACAACTGGAAGAGTAGATCATTTAAGAGGATTAAAAGAGAATGTTGTAGTAGGTAGATTGATACCTGCCGGTTCAGGTTTAGCAAAATTAAATTCTGAAATTGATAAAGTAGAAGAGGATTTTGAGATTGATCTTGATAAAGCTTTAAGTGAGGCTTTAAATGAAGAAGAGTAATTCGTTGACCTTACACAAAGGTCTCTTTACAATTCGCCACTTTTATAAGACTTAAGAAATGGCAACAGTAAATCAACTAGTTAGAAAACCTAGAAAAAGAAAGGTCAGTAAGACAGATGTACCTGCATTAAAGGGATCTCCGCAAAGGAGAGGTGTTTGTACTAGGGTTTACACAACAACTCCAAAAAAACCTAATTCTGCTCTTAGGAAGGTATGCAAAGTGAGGCTTACTTCTGGTTTTGAGGTAATTTCATATATAGGTGGGGAAGGACATAATTTACAAGAGCACTCTGTTGTTCTAATAAGAGGTGGCAGAGTTAAAGACTTGCCAGGCGTTAGATATCATACTGTAAGAGGCACTTTGGATACTTCAGGTGTAGATGATAGAAAACAAAGACGTTCAAAATATGGAGCAAAGAAACCTAAATAATTATGTCTAGAAGAAAAGCAGCACCAAAAAGAAAAATATTACCAGACCCTAAATTTGGTAATTTAAAGGTAGCTAAATTTATGAATCAAATAATGACGAATGGTAAAAAGTCAGTAGCTGAGAAGATTATTTATGGCGCATTTGACGAAATTTCTAAGAAGTCAGATAAAGAGCCTATAGAAGTTTTTGAGAAAGCTTTGGAAGAAGTTGGTCCAATGGTTGAAGTAAAAGCTAGAAGGGTTGGGGGCGCGACTTATCAAATTCCTATGGAAGTTAGGCCTGCAAGAAGAAGTGCTTTAGCTATGAGATGGATAACAACTTATGCTAAATCTAGATCTGAAAAAACTATGACTCTTAGGTTGGCAAACGAACTTCTAGAAGCATGTGAAGGAAGGGGCGAGGCTGTTAAGAAGAAGGAAGATACTCACAGAATGGCAGAAGCTAATAGAGCTTTTTCCCATTTCAGATTTTAATCATTAGTTAAAAAGAATATGGCCAGAACTACACCGTTAGAACTGTATAGAAATATTGGTATTTGTGCCCATGTTGATGCTGGTAAAACCACAACCACTGAAAGAGTTCTTTTCTATACTGGAATTTCTCATAAAATTGGTGAAGTCCATGATGGAGCAGCTGTTATGGATTGGATGGAGCAAGAGCAGGAAAGAGGAATAACTATTACTTCAGCTGCAACTACTTGTTTCTGGGACGGAACAGCAAAACAATATAAACAACATAGATTTAATATTATTGATACACCTGGACACGTTGATTTTACTATCGAAGTGGAGAGGTCTCTAAGGGTATTAGATGGTGCAGTAGTTGTCTTTTGTGGTAGTTCTGGGGTGGAACCTCAATCAGAAACAGTATGGAGACAAGCAAATAGATACGAGGTACCAAGAATAGCATTCATAAATAAAATGGACAGGGCAGGTGCTGATTTTCTTAGAGTTGTCGATCAAATAAAGACGAGACTAGGTGCAAATCCTATTCCTATTCAATTAGCAATTGGTGCTGAAGAAGATTTTAAAGGTGTTATTGATCTTATCAAAATGAAAGCTATATATTGGGATGCAGATGATATGGGTACAACCTTTGAGTTAAAGGACATCCCTGAAGAAATGCAAGAATTGGCTAATGAATGGCGTGAAAAAATGGTTGAGTCAGCTGCCGAGTCCAATGAAGAGATTATGGATAAATATCTAGAAGAAGGGGATTTATCAGAAGAAAATATTATAAAAGGATTAAGAGAAAGAACTCTAAATAATGAAATTGTTCCATGTCTATGCGGGTCTGCTTTTAAAAACAAAGGGGTTCAGACGATGTTAGATGCTGTTATTGATTTTCTTCCAGCACCTAACGAAGTAAAAGCTATAACAGGTGTCTTAGAGAATGAAGAAGAAAGCTCTAGAGAGTCAGATGATGAAGCTCCTTTTTCAGGTATAGCTTTTAAAATAGCAACTGATCCGTTTGTAGGCTCCTTAACTTTTGTAAGGGTTTATTCAGGAATCTTAAATACTGGTGATTCTGTTTTCTTGCCAATAAAGGGCAAAAAAGAAAGAGTAGGTAGAATGCTTCAGATGCATTCAAATAAAAGAGAAGAGATCTCCGAAGCGAGAGCAGGAGATATATGTGCTGTAATCGGTTTAAAAGATGCTATAACCGGGGAAACCTTATGTGATGAAAAAAACAAGATCACATTAGAACAAATGAATTTTCCTGAACCAGTTATCTCAGTAGCTGTTGAGCCTAAGACTAAAGAGGATCAAGAGAAAATGGGAATAGCTTTAGGAAGGCTAGCACAAGAGGATCCTTCTTTTAGGCTGAGGACAGATGAAGAATCTGGACAAACGATTATCTCAGGTATGGGAGAACTTCATCTTGATGTTCTGGTGGATAGAATGAGAAGGGAATTTAATGTTGAAGCAAATATGGGCAAACCTCAGGTGGCTTATAGAGAAACAATTAGAAAAATAGTTGAGCAAGAGTCTAAGTTTGTAAGACAATCTGGTGGACGAGGTCAATATGGTCATGTTTACCTAAGAATTGAACCTCTTGTTGTTGAGGAAGGAAGTGAAGATACTTATGAGTTTGTAAATGAAATAGTAGGAGGTGCAATTCCTAGAGAATTTATACCTGCTGTCGATAAGGGTTGTAAGGAGCAAATGGAAGCTGGCGTAATAGCAGGTTACCCTCTTGTTAATGTTAAAGTTTCATTGTACGACGGTTCTTTTCATGATGTAGATTCAAGTGAGGTTGCATTTAAAGTTGCAGGTTCTACTGCACTTAAAGAGGGTGCTCAAAAAGCTGATCCGGTAATTTTAGAACCAGTAATGAGTTTAGAGGTTGTAACTCCAGAAGAGTATATGGGGGATATAGTTGGCGATCTTAATAGGAGAAGAGGAATAATTCATGGCATGGAAGACGGACCTTCTGGAAAAATAGTTTCTGGTGAAGTTCCTTTAGCTGAAATGTTTGGATATGCCACTGATTTACGGTCTTCTTCGCAAGGTAGAGCGACGTTCACAATGGAGCCATTAAAGTATGCAGAAGTGCCTTCTAATGTCGCTGAAGTAATCATTACTAAAAACGACTAATATTTAAAGTTAGAAATACTTTAGAACCCCTTTTATTAAAGCTTTTTTATACTTTTTTGTTGACACATGAAGGTCACAAAACTAGAATTGCCGCTCGTTTTGTTTTAGGGGCCTTAATCTAGATATTTTATAGGTATAAGGCGGTTTTAATTAATAAATCCAGTCTACTTTGTAGCGGGGTTTTTTACGCTATTTATTTTAAGGGATAACTAGGAAATTATATGCAAGATCAAAGTATTAGAATAAGGCTAAAAGCCTTTGATCATAAGCTTATTGACCGCTCTGCTAGGGAGATAGTCGAGACTGTCAAACGTACTGGAGCTAAGGTCAAAGGACCTATTCCTATGCCAGTTAAAAAACATAAGACGACCATCCTCATTTCCCCTCATAAAGACAAAGACGCCAGAGACCAATACGAAATCAGAACCCATAAAAGAACTTTAGATATCCTAGAACCTTCAGAGAAAACTTTAGATGCCCTAACAAAACTTGAATTATCAGCAGGTGTGGTAGTTCAAATAAGCCTAGACGAGAATAAATAGTCATGACAATTGGATTAGTAGGTAAGAAACAGGGAATGACAAGAATGTTTACATCTGAAGGCAATGCATTTGCTGTCAGTGTTGTAAGTGTTAGTCCCAATATTATTACTCAAATCAAATCGCAAGAAGTTGATGGCTATTCTTCAATCCAAGTAACTACAGGAGAAAAAAAAGAAAAGCATTTAAAAAAACCTACATCTGGCCATTTTAAAAAGAGTGGTGTAAATCCTGGAGAAGGGCTATGGGAGTTTAGGGTTAATCCTAATGAGTTGGAAGAATTGGAAGTAGGCAGTAAATTATTTTTAGAACAATTTGAAGAAGGTCAGTCAATAGATGTCCAAGGAAAATCTAAAGGAAAAGGCTTTGCAGGTACAGTTAAAAGATGGAATTTTAAGATGCAAGATGCCTCTCATGGTAATTCAATCTCTCACAGGGCTCCTGGTTCCATTGGTCAATGTCAAACACCTGGAAAGGTGTGGAAGGGAAAAAAGATGTCTGGTCATATGGGTGATAAGAAAAAGACCATTCAAAATTTAGAAATAGCGTCTATAGATTTAGAAAATAATTTATTACTAATTAAAGGACCAATACCAGGGCCTTCAGGTTCAAACGTAATATTAAGACCAGCTGTTAAATAATAATGGAAATTAAAGTTTTAAATCAAAATGGTTCTGGAGATTCAAGTGTAGCTCTTCCAGAGTCCATATTTGGTCAAGAATTTAATGAAGACTTAGTTCATCAGCTTGTTACAACATATATAGCAAATGGCCACCCAAATACAAAAGGCCAAAAAAATAGATCTGCTGTTAGAGGTGGCGGAAAGAAACCTTGGAAGCAAAAGGGAACAGGAAGGGCAAGAGCTGGAACTATCCGCTCTCCTATATGGAGAGGGGGAGGAGTTACTTTTGCCAAAAAATTTAAAAAAAATAATCCTAAAAAGATAAATAAAAAAATGTATAGATCAGCAATGCGTTCTATTTGGTCCAAGTTAGCAGAAGAGAACAAAATAATTGCCCTCAATGAAATTAATATTGATGAGCCTGCAAAATCTTCACAAGTGAAAAAGATACTGTCTGATATAGGAGTAAGTAAGGCTTTGGTGGTTTTAAATAAAAACAATGACCTGCTTAGTAAAGCATCAAAGAATCTTAAAGAGTGCGATGTCTTGACTATAAACTCTATTAACCCATCTCAACTTATTAAAGCCGATAACGTAGTTCTAACTTCAGAAACAATAAGCTCATTAACTGAGGTGCTATCATAATGAAGACAGAACTGTACTCAGTCATAAAGTCACCATACTTAACTGAAAAAGTATCTTCATTAATGGGAGAAGCAAATCAATATGCATTTAAGGTTGATGCGAATGCAACAAAGTTACAGATCAAAAAAGCAGTTGAAGGGTATTTTTCTGTAAATGTTCAGAAAGTGAATGTTGTAAAAGTTAAGGGCAAGAATAAGCGTTCGAGATATAGAATTAAGAAAAGACCAGATTGGAAAAAGGCTTATGTTCGTCTTGCAGAAGGTGAGTCAATAGAAGTAGGTACTGAATAATGGCAGCACAAATTAAAAAATCAAAACCAACTTCTCCTGGTCGTAGATTTAGATCTTGGGTATCTAGAGATGATTTACATAAAGGAGGTCCTCATGCAGCGCTTCTTCAATCCAAGAAACAAAAATCAGGAAGAAATAACCAAGGAAGAATAACTTCTAGACACAGAGGTGGCGGTCACAAAAAGCATTATAGACTTGTTGATTTTAAGAGAACTAAAGATGGAATACCTGCAAAAGTTGAAACAATAGAATATGACCCTAATAGATCTGCAAATATAGCCTTAGTTTTATATTCGGACGGAGAAAGAAAATACATAATCTCTCCTGAAGGACTATCTGTTGGAGATGAAATAGTCTCTGGAGAAGAGTCTCCTATTAAAACAGGTAATACATTAAGTTTAAAACATATGCCTTTAGGCACAGTTGTTCACTGTATTGAGTTATTTCCAGGTAAGGGCGCGCAAATGTCAAGAAGTGCAGGAACGTCAGCTCAAATCTTAGCCATAGAAGGAAGATATGTAACTTTGAGACTAAGAAGTGGTGAAGTAAGAAGAGTTTTATCAGACTGTAGAGCGACTATAGGAAGTGTTTCTAATCCTGAACATTCTTTGAGATCAATTGGAAAAGCTGGAGCTAAGCGCTGGATGGGAATAAGGCCTAGTGTAAGAGGGGTTGCCATGAATCCAGTGGATCACCCTCATGGAGGTGGCGAAGGTAAAACTTCTGGAGGAAGGCATCCAGTAACACCCTGGGGAGTTCCTACCAAAGGATATAAAACTCGTAAAAAGACTAAGAGCAGCAATCGTATGATTGTAAGAAGAAGGAACTAATTAAATTATGCCTAGATCATTAAAAAAAGGACCGTTTGTAGATTTGCATTTACTTAAGAAAGTAGAAAAAGCAATATCCACGAATGATAAAAAACCTATAAAAACCTGGTCAAGAAGGTCAATG
>MDSV01095037.1_pt1 | contig 17496 bp, 14 predicted proteins | sample 810851 | NCBI WGS metagenome assembly MDSV01 (sample SAMN05326640, study PRJNA326480) | marine metagenome | isolation source: seawater | place: Atlantic Ocean: North East | collected 2012 | reverse complement strand
TGTATGAAAGGAGGGTCGCATTATTGACCTTCTTATGTCGGAAGCCCGCGAAGGTAAGAGACTCTAGGGCAGGTGCTACCTGTTCGTCGAATTCCTGCAGCCCACTCGCGATGATTGGCAGTCGTTCTGTGGCTTTCTGTTCCGGGGTCAGCTCTGGATCGTCGTATACTGCCTCTAGCCTGTTGACGAGGCCGTCCAGATAGCTGCTGAAGACCTGACTGTCTCGCCATCTGGCTAATGCTCGGTGACACTTGATGGATTGGGGGCCACTCCCTTCTCGTGTGCAGAAGTAACTTGCGGCACCCGCCCGACCTACGAACGTTGCGAAACTTTCGTTGAATTCTACTTGGCCCGGCAGGAACAAGTGTTGATGCGCCAGTTCGTGAATGACAGTGGTTACAACTTCGACTTCGTCCGTCTTGAGTGCAGTAGAGAGTACTGGGTCGTTGAACCATCCGAGGGTGCTGAAGGCTGAAGTAGGCCTGACCCACGTGTCATAACCTTCGTTTGCTAGGCTGGCTTCTTCCTCAAGAGCTGACTGTAATGAGAAGTGGCCTTTGTAGGGAACTTGGCCCACAATGGGAAACCACCATGTCTTGGGCACTAGACGATCGGGCCACGCTGCCGTCACAACCATAGCAAGCGTGTCTCGGTCGAGTTGGGTGAACATCGTGTAAGAATCACCCACGTCGATTCCGAGGTCCTCTGCTGCGAAACGACGAGCGTCGACTACGTACGCGAGCTTGCTACGTGTATCAGGGTTGACGGTGGTGTCGTTTAGAATCTCGTGAATGGGCTGTCGGCCCCTCAGAATTCCTATCTCGGCAATTCCTGCCCTGACGACGTAAAGCGGTGAGCACGCCGTGCATCCAGCGACCAATGCGAGTGCTGCTGCAGCGAACAGGCCTCGACTGTTACTACGAACGATCTTGGGATAGGTGCTCATTAGAGCACGATCTCTGGTGATGATTTGCACCTGCGCAAAGGATCAGGCACCGCTGCTAGCCTCGTCGAGATATGAGCGTTCATCCGGATTGATCGCCACACGTAGCTCGATAAGGTCGACATCGGCAGCGATTTCCTCTGGTACTTTGTCAGCGGCTTGTCGGAGCGCTTCCGCCGCATTATCTGCGGAGACCTTGAATGTGTGATAGCGCTGGTGTCTCCCGCCGAAGCGGACAGTGATCTGATAGTTCATAACTAAATCTACCGGCCGTAGCGCTGCCGCCCTATGCTCCTTGCATTCATCTTCTCCGAAACTGAATACCGGAACTTCTTGAGCGTTCTATATCGGTTCGCGTGGGGCGTAGTTCGTCTGTTATCTCCGCTCCTCTCAATCGGCAGTTCAAACCTTGCAAGAGGTCTCTCTGGACGCCGTCGCTCCCACGATCTCTTATCACTCTGGGGACGGACGTTGAGGGATCCAGATCGACCAGTCGTATGGGTTCATGCACCTAGCGTAGGCGAGGGCTTCCAAGCGAGAGCGGTCATTCGAGAGCTTCGAGCACTTCGCCCGGATGTCCAGGTGCTGTATACGTTCTTTTCTCCCTCTGCCGAAGAAATCACACGGAGCATAAATGCAGATGTAGCTACCTATCTGCCTTGGGACTTGAGGGGTCCTCTAGGATGCGTCATGGAGGCAGTGGCCCCCGATGCGGTCATCTTCACCAAAACAGAGATCTGGCCGACCTTGGTGAACGAGGCGGATCGTAGAGGGATCCCGGTAGGTATGATTGGCGCGGTGGTGACCCGAGAGTCCGGACGGATGGGGCCATTAGCTAAGATGTTGATGAAGCCTTCTTGGAATGCTTTGTCACTCGCGTGCGCTAATTCCGAAGAAGATGCATTGGCGCTTCAGTCGCTAGGTGTCAGTCCGCGGGTGGTGAGGACCACGGGTGATCCTGGTATCGATTCTGCGGTGTACCGGTTCCGAGGACGAGACCTTCGGCAACGGTGGCATGCGCTGTTGCAGGCTGATGTCCGACCGACCGTGGTCGCCGGTTCCACGTGGGTATCAGATGAAGATGTTCTTCTTCCGGCTCTTGTTTCCACTCGGGAGACGGTCACAGATCTTCGTTTGATCATTGCTCCCCATAAGCCATCTGAGTTGGCTGTTGCGAAGCTGATTGAGCGCCTGGAAAAGGACGGCTGGTGGGCAACGACCCTCAGCAACTTGGAAGACGCCCTAGCGGGTGACGCACCTGAAGTTAGTCTTCGCCCTAATGCGATCGTGGTGGATCGTGTTGGCGTGTTGGCTAACCTCTACGGATTGGCTTCTGTATCCTTCGTTGGTGGCGGGTTCCACGGCCGGGGTCTTCATTCGGTTTTAGAGCCGGCCGCTGCGGAAAACGGAGTCTTGTTCGGCCCTCAGCACCACAGGACACGTGCGGCTGCAGACCTTATTGACTGCGGAGGTGCGGAGGCAGTGCAGAATGTGGAAGAATTAACGGAGGTGGCCACCGCTTGGTTGACTGACGAAGCTCGCAGGAGGGCCGCGGGAGCTGCTTCAGCCCAGTATATTCAGCGCAACCGCGGGGCGGCTCTCCGGTCTGCAACCTTACTCGAGTCACTCTTAAGAATAAGTAGATGAATAACGATTTTGACGTCAAAGAAATCACGCCGCTGGAACTCAAGGAACGTCTCGATTCTGGGGAAATACCCACGCTTGTAGATGTTCGTGAGTACCACGAGGCAGAGATCGCCGACTTGCCCGACTATGACCAGCTTCGAATCCCTACAGGTGAGTTTCCGGGACGTACGGGAGAGGTTTCGGCGGATGTAGACGTTGTCGTCTACTGTCGTAGTGGAGGTCGAAGTGCATGGGCGGCGGCGATTCTCATGCAGATGGGATACGACCGGGTGTTGAACCTCAAGGGGGGTGTCCTCGGTTGGCGTGCAGAGGTTGATCCTTCACTGAGAGCGTACTGAGTAAGTGCCCCCCCCTCTCTTCGGTCGTTGTTTGAAGTGGTTTACTCCGTTGCTATTGGTAGTTTCGTGCACCGGAGTCTCAGATAGTGCTGAGGAGTCGCCGCTTTCGGAGGCCAAGATTGCGGATTCCTTAGGGCCTTACGCCGACCAGGAACCCGCAATGGATTCTCTGAAAGTCGAGGAGCCCGCTGTTCGGACAGTGGCCAGTGATGAGCGAGCGGAGCGACTACAGGGCGACATAGGGGGTGAGGACGACCGAGGAGGCTCAGAATTAGCGTCTGATAGAGCTCCTTTCATTCCGTATAGGCCACCTTTTGGTTTGACGGGCTCCACTGGGGTGCCTCACCCCGAAATGAAGCCAGTGCAAGACTTCGATGACGCTCGTTTCCCTCGTCCGGATCATATCCGGGGTCTGTATGTGAACGCATGGGCCGCGGGCTCGGAGCGTCGAATGACAACGATGCTTGAGATTGCGGAGACGACTGAGGTCAACGCACTCGTGATAGATATCAAGGATGCGACCGGCTTCATTAGCCACGCTACGGACGTTCCTCTGGCGAAGGAGATTGGGGCGAATGGAGAGATCCGGATCCGTGATTTGCCCGGGCTTCTGGACCGGTTGGAAGCGGCGGGCGTGTATCCGATCGCGCGTATTGTAGTTGTGAAGGACCCGTTACTCGCCACTGCCCGGCCAGAGACTGCGGTTCAGGATACTGCAGGGGGCGTTTGGGTGGACAGCAATAACATCGTATGGCAAAACCTTTTTAATGAAGACCTCTGGTCGTACAACATTGCCCTCGCTCGGGAGGTTGCAGAGATGGGGTTCCCCGAGGTCCAGTGGGACTACATCAGATTCCCAGATGCTCCTGCTTCCGACATGGCGCGGGCAGTTTTTACAGGTGGTGAAAGCGAGAGGCGGGTAGATGCCGTGAGGGGTTTTCTTAGATATGCAGAGCAGGAACTCGCGGATCTCTCTGTAAGGTCGACTGCTGACGTGTTTGGGGTAACGACTTCCTTTCGGCGAGACGTCGGTATTGGCCAGGTTTGGGAGAGCTTTATAGACGTGGTAGATGCAGCCTTGCCTATGGTGTACCCGAGCCACTACTGGGAGGGGAGTTTCGGTTATACTGACCCCAATGCATACCCTTATGAGGTTGTCTACGCCGCCTTGCGGGATGCGCTTCGCCGCTCAGGTGCGGTTGAGGGGGCAGGACTGACCCGTCCCTGGCTTCAGGACTTCAGTCTCGGGTCTCCGGTCTACGGCTCTGCTGAAGTCCGAGCCCAGATTCAAGCCACGTACGATGTGGGTCTGAATGAGTGGATTCTTTGGAATGCTTCAACGCGCTACTCCTTGGGAGCATTGGAGCCGCTCAGCGGATTCGAGAACGACCCACTTGTGCGCGTGGCGGGTGTGCTTAGCCCTACTTCTCGCCGATACGAGGTCATGGATTCTGTAGCGGAGCATGACCTTGAGCTGTTTGAGATGATGCGTGATCTCGCCGCAGATACTGGTGGGATAGGCCCTATGGATGAGTCGGTAGACAGCATGGCACCCTTAAGAGACTCGATCGAAGGGACCTAGCAATCCGGGAATTTTGTGCCGCGCAGTCTCGCCCATGGCGACGTTCCTTATATCATCCAACCATGGACGATCCGATCCGGATCCGGGGAGCCCGGCAGCATAACCTGAAGGAGGTCAATCTTGATCTCCCACGTCGCGCATTCACGGTAATCACGGGTCCTTCTGGCTCGGGCAAGAGCTCACTTGCTCTAGACACGCTATTCGCGGAAGGTCAGCGCCGATACGTAGAGTCACTTTCTACCTATGCCAAACAGTTTCTTGAGCGCATGGAGAAGCCGGATGTAGACTCGATAGAAGGAATATCACCGGCAGTGTCGATTGAGCAGAAGAACCCCACGAAGTCGAGCCGATCTACGGTGGGGACTGCAACTGAGGTGTATGACTATATGCGCCTGCTGTGGGCGAGGGTTGGGCGTACTCACTGTCCAGTGTGTGACCATCACGTGCAGCCGGATACCGTGTCGTCAGCGGTAGACAGAGTACTTGGACTGGGTCGGGGAGTGCGCATTCAGGTCGCGTTTCCGCTTCCCAGGAGCGAAGAAATCAAGCATGACCTCGTCGTGTCTAATCTTCGAGAGCTTGGATTTGTTCGTCTCTTAGTGGATGGAGTGCAGGTTGACATCTCCGGGCCGGATGCCGATCACCCGGACGATTTCACTGTAGACCTGACGAAGGCCGAAGAGCTTTTGGTCATTGTAGACCGAATAAAGACAGATCCGCACGACATAGGTCGCCTCGCCGATTCTCTCGGCACCTGTTTTGTCGAAGGAGAGGGGGAGGCGATAGTCTTGTTTTCAGCGGACCGTAATGAAGGAGAAGGGAAGACCGGCTTTCCCATACGGGCTCCTGACCGTCTGCTATTTACTGAGCACTTTCGTTGCCCAGAGCATCCTGAGGCGGTCTTTCTTGAGCCCACACCGCAGCTCTTTTCCTTCAACAATCCCTATGGTACGTGCTCTCTTTGCACCGGATTCGGTGCGACGCTCGACTATGATCCAGACCTGATCATTCCGGTGCCGACCAGATCGTTGGCCGACAATGCGGTCGATCCTTGGTCTGCCCCGCGCTACAAGCGAGAAAGAACAAAGCTGAAAGAATTTGGGACGCATTCTGGTATCTCTCTCTACTCGCCGTGGGAAGAGCTGCCGAAGAAGTTTCGTGAGGAGGTTTTATACGGCGCGAAGGGTTTCAAGGGGGTTATACCGTTCCTCGTATCGCGTGAAAAAAAGCGTTACAAGCAGTATATCCGGGTCTGGTTAAGGAAGTATCAGGCGCCCAGGGCGTGCCGTGAATGCGGTGGTGCACGGATTCGCAGGGAGGCCCTAAACGTTCGTGTGTCGGGACGGACGATCGCAGAGGTGTCGGAACTAGCGCTGGAGGATCTCGCGCTATGGCTCAGGCAGCTAGACCTAACTTCGATGGAAGCTCAGATCTCGGAGACGATCATACGCGAGCTGAATGCGAGGGTAGGGTTCCTTGTTGATGTGGGCTTGGGCTATCTGTCACTGAGTCGTCAGATGAGGACTCTCTCAGGAGGGGAAGCTCAACGCATTAACTTGGCCAATTCGCTCGGGTCCGCACTGGTCGATACGCTCTATGTCCTAGATGAGCCGACTGTGGGACTACATCCTCGGGATACCGGAGCCCTACTCAAGCTACTGAAAAAACTCAGGAGTTCTGGTAACACGGTCGTAGTCGTGGAGCACGACACGCAAGCGATTTGGGCATCGGACCATGTTGTAGAACTCGGTCCGGCGTCCGGCGAACGTGGTGGCGAAGTTGTATTCGAGGGAACGGCCGAAGAGTTGGAATTGCAGGACACGGTGACTGGACGATACATCTCCGGTCGATCACCTATAGTTCGAGAAGAGGGTCCTCGGTCAGTTAGTGGCCCCTCGCTGAGGCTCAAGGGAGCGACGCAGCACAACCTTAAGTCGGTGGATGTCGAGATCCCTCTCGGTACTATGACACTGGTGACGGGTGTATCGGGATCGGGTAAGTCGACCTTGGTGCACGACGTTCTTTATCGAGCGGCAGAAAGGGAATTGGGCAGTGGTGAGACGAGTGCTAAAGAGCACTTAGGTGAGGTTGTAGGACAGTACGATGCTCTCGAAGGTCTCGAGTATGTCGATGAGGTTGTGCTAGTCGATCAAGCGCCCATCGGTCGCACGCCGCGCTCGAACCCGGTGACTTACATCAAGGCGTGGGATGCGGTGCGGAAGCTGTTTGCCGCTGCCCCGATTTCCCGAGAAAGGGGGTACACGCCTGGCCACTTCAGTTTCAATGTTGACGGGGGCCGTTGCGAAGAGTGTAAGGGCGCGGGTGCCGTTGAGGTCGAGATGATCTTTATGGCTGATGTATATGTGCCCTGTGAGGCTTGCTCAGGACAACGATATAAACGTGAAGTCCTAGACGTTAAGGTTCGGGGAAAGACGATTGCTGAAGTTTTGGAACTTACCATCGACGAGGCGATCCGGTTCTTTATTCGGGAGCGCAGGCTCGGAAAGAGCCTTTGGCAGCTTCAGCAAGTAGGGCTCGGGTATCTCCGTCTTGGACAGCCGGCGACGACTTTGTCTGGTGGCGAATCCCAGCGGCTCAAAGTAGCGCGAGAGTTAGCGAGAGTGTCAGGGAAGAAGGGCCGAAAACTCTACATCCTAGATGAGCCGACGACAGGGCTCTCCGGAGAAGACGTGCGCAAGCTGGTGGAGGTTCTGGGGCGTTTAGTTGAATCGGGTAATACCGTGCTCGTTATCGAACACAATCTCGATGTGATCCGTGTTGCAGACTGGGTTATCGATCTTGGTCCCGGAGCAGGAACTCAGGGGGGTCAAATCGTCGGAGCAGGGCGCCCGGAGGCGATCGCCGACATACCGGAAAGTTTCACCGGTCGTTACTTGGCCGAAGCGATGCGAGAGGCCGCTAGCAGCAGCTTGACGAAGAACTGAAGCCGAAGCCTGCGGTGTCCTGTTATGCGGCAAGAACTATCACATTCTGATCAGGATAGGTGATCAGCAGTTAGATCTTGGACCGGTGTTGCCATGACCAGACATTCTCCCGCCGTCAGCGTCCTCATGCCTGTTCGTAATGGCGTAAAGCATTTGGATGAAGCCATGAGGTCATTAGTCACTCAGACCTTCGATGACTTTGAGGTGATTGTTGTGGATGACGGCTCGACAGACGGTACCTGGGATTGCTTGGAGCACTGGGCTTCGGATGACCACAGAATTCGGTTGTTCCGAAGCAGGCCTCGAGGGATCGTCGATGCGCTCGAGATAGCAAGGGCGCAAGCGCGCGCCCGGTATCTTGCCCGAATGGATGCGGATGACATCGCTGACCGGAGACGCTTTGCCCTTCAGTGGGCTCTGCTCATGGACGAGCCCGAAGTAGCTGGTTGTGGCTGCGGAGTGCGGTATTTCCCCAATTCGGTAGTCAGGGCAGGCGCGCGTCGATACGAGAAATGGCTCAATTCTGTGAGGTCGCCCGAGGATGTTGCACGTTCGGTCTGGGTTGAGTGTCCACTGGCTCACCCCACGTTTTTCCTTCGGACAGACGTGGTCGAGGCCGTGGGTGGATACCAAGATCACGGGTGGCCAGAGGATTACGACCTGATTTTGCGGGTACACCTTGCGGGGCACCGGCTCGCGAATGTCCCTGCCGTGCTTCATCATTGGCGGGAAGGTGCGGACCGCTTGTCTCGGATAGACCATCGTTACGAGCCCGAAGCGTTTCTGAGGTGCCGGGTTCATTATCTTTGCCTTGGCCCACTTAAGGACGCGCGTGACGTAATCGTCTGGGGAGCGGGCCCAGTAGGGAAATCGTTCGCACGGGCCGCCCAGGATTTCGGAATTAGGGTGGTGGCGTTTGTTGAGCTCGACCCCCGAAAAATAGGTCAGGAGATTCATGGGGCACCGGTTTTAGGCGTCACAGAGGCCCTTCGGATCCGCGGCCCACTTCATGCTGCCGCGGTGGGCCAATATGGAGCCAGGGCTAGGATCGAGGGGCTTTTGGAGGAGGCAGGCTTGGTCGGGGGGAAGGACTTCGTGGCGGTCGCGTGATATAAGGGGTAGGCAGGCATGGAAAACCATTGTGATAAAAGGGTTTGCCTTAGGTGAGATAAGTGCAACGTTCGCTTGGTGAGAGGCTCAAAAAGGGTTATTTTCTAAAGTCTTAAGGGTACTCTTGAGACACACCCCGATAACGCCTCCTCGCTCGCCGTGGATGGCCCACTGAGGAGCGAGCGCTTGCCTGATTCCAGAATTCTGGCAAAAGACTATCAAGCAGCTCGCTTGAGCGCCCGACAGGAAGAACGCGCGTATGAGTGACGAGCTCGAGTTCGGCGGTGGTGAAGGAGGTGGGCAGACTGTTCTGGCCCGCCTCTTAGAAGACGAAATGAGAGAGTCGTTCATCGATTATTCGATGAGCGTGATTGTGCAGCGAGCCCTTCCCGATGTGCGTGATGGGCTGAAGCCCGTGCACCGCCGGATTCTGTATGCGATGAGTCAGGCGGGAATGAATCCAGGTCGCGCCTACAAGAAGAGCGCCACCGTGGTGGGTGAGGTTTTAGGGAAATACCACCCACATGGCGATTCTGCGGTCTACGACTCGATGGTGCGGATGGTGCAGGATTTCTCTCTCCGCTATCCGCTTGTCGACGGACAGGGGAACTTCGGGTCTGTTGATGGCGATTCTGCCGCGGCATATCGATACACCGAAGCACGTCTCAAGCAGCTAGCGACCGAACTGCTTGCGGATATTGAGAAGGAGACAGTCGACTACGCCGATAACTTCGACGGGAGTCACCAAGAGCCTACGGTCCTTCCAGCTCGGGTGCCGAACCTGCTCATCAATGGTTCGTCAGGGATTGCAGTGGGGATGGCCACTAACATCCCGCCTCATAACCTGCGTGAAGTCGTCGCTGCTACGACAGCGTTGATCGATGATCCTGATCTCGGCCAAGAAGAGCTAGAGGGTATAGTAACCGGACCAGATTTTCCAACCGGTGGTTTCATCTGTGGCCGCGAGGGTATTCGCGACGCGTACCGTACTGGCCGTGGTCGCATCGTTATGCGTGCGCGTGCGAGTATTGAACAGATTGATGCCAACAGTGAGCGGATCGTTATCACCGAGATCCCGTTCATGGTCAACAAGTCTCGCCTGATCGAGCAGATTGCGCAGCTCGTCCGGGACAAGAAGCTTCCCGACATTCGTGATCTTCGCGATGAGTCCGACCGCGAAGGAATGCGTATTGTTGTTGAGCTTAAGCGTGATGCGGTTCCTGAGATTGTACTAAACCGTCTGTACCGTCACACGCAGATGCAGTCGACTTTTGGGACGATTCTTCTAGCCCTAGTGGACGGGGTTCCGAAGGTGATGTCTCTACGTGAGACCCTGCAGCATTTCATCAATCACCGGCTTGAGGTCATTGTACGCCGGAGTGAGTACGACCTTAGGCGAGCAGTCGAGCGAGAGCACATTCTGGAAGGCCTCAGAACGGCCGTCGACAACATTGATGAAGTGATCAAGATCATTCGCGGTTCGAAAGATGCGGAGACTGCATCCGCACAACTGCAGGATTCGTTCGAACTCTCAGAGCGTCAAGCCAAGGCTATTTTGGACATGCGGCTTGCGCGACTTACGGGCTTAGAAATCGAAAAGCTCGAAGAGGAGCTTCGAGAGGTTCGCGAACTCTTAGCAGAGCTGCGTCGTATCCTAGAGTCCGAAGAGGTCCGCTTGGACATCCTCAAGGATGAATTGGCTGAGGTCGAAAAAAAGTACGGTGATGAAAGACGATCTGAGATCACCCATGCCGTAGGGTCGTTCAATGTCGAGGACTTGATAGTCGAACAAGACATGGTCGTTACGGTGTCCCACCAGGGTTACGTGAAGCGGTTGCCGGTCGATACCTATCGGGCGCAGCGACGTGGTGGCAGAGGCTTGCGGGGGATGGATACGAAAGAAGAGGATTTCGTTGAGCATCTTTTTGTCGCATCCACGCATGACTATCTAATGATCTTCACACGCCGGGGGCAATGCTATTGGAAGAAGGTGTGGGAAATCCCCGAGGGCAGCAGAGTTTCGCGCGGAAAGCCGATCGTGAACCTCTTGAACCTTGAGGCGGACGAGAAGATTGCCGCCGTAGTTCCGGTACGAGAGTTCAGTGAGGACAGCTACTTGATCTTCGGTACTCGCAAAGGAGTTGTGAAGAAAACTGCCTTATCCGCGTACGGAAATGTGCGAACCGTTGGCCTGAACGCGATCAACATAAACGAAGGTGACGAGCTGATTGAAGTCCGAGTGACTTCGGGAGAGGATGAGATTTTACTGGCTAGCCGGAACGGAATGGCGATCCGTTTCAATGAAGCTGATGCGCGACCGATGGGAAGGGCGACGGGAGGTGTCCGCGGGCTAAATCTCCGAGAAGGGGATGAGGTTGTCGGTATGGTGGTATCAAAGGGAGATTCTACAGTCCTAGTGGTGGCCGAGCACGGGCTTGGTAAGCGCACACCCATCAACGAGTATCGCTTGCAGAAGAGAGGTGGTTTTGGGGTAATCAACCTCAAGGTATCCGAGAAAACCGGCCAGGTAGTAGCTGTCAGGGCAGTCTCGGAGGATGAGCAGCTGATGTTTATTACGCGAAATGGAGTCGTAAATCGTCAGCGGGTAGAAGAGATCCGGGTGATAGGTCGTGCGACTCAGGGTGTTAAGCTCGTGAATCTCGACGAGGGCGACGTGGTTATGGATGTGGCGCGGGTGATCATGGACGAAGAAAACGATGACGAATTAGAGATCGACGAAGGGACCGCAGGAGATGACCTAGCCGGCCCAGATGCGGAGCAGGAGGAAGCCGGGGGCTCTAACGAAGAAGAATCGTGAGTGATGTATTACAAGGCAGGGGTCTGGTTGGGTTGACCGAGATTGAGTCAGCGGCCAAAAGGCTCAATGGGATCATCGTACCTACTCCGCTAATTCCTGCCGACGTCCTGTCGGAGAAGGTCGGCGCCCAGGTCCGATTAAAATGTGAGAACCTGCAGAGAACCGGCTCATTCAAGATCCGTGGTGCGTACAACTTCGTCTCGCAGCTTTCTGATGATCAGGTCGCCAACGGAATCATCACCTATTCATCTGGTAATCATGCACAGGCGGTAGCTCTTGCGGGTAAGTTGCGCGACGTCCGTGTCGTGGTGGTCATGCCGACTGATGCTCCACAGGTGAAGCGTGATGGAGCAGAGCGGCTCGGTGCAGAAATAGTGTTCGAGGGCACGACCTCGGTCGAGCGGATGCAACGTGCTGAAATTATCGCGGAGGAGGAGGGCCTCATCATCGTCCCTCCATTTGATCACCGTCATATCATCGCTGGCCAGGGGACCGTTGGTCTCGAGATCGCTCGTGGCTGGGAGGACGTCGACATGGTACTCGCACCAATTGGTGGAGGTGGTCTTGCGAGCGGCGTTGCAGCGGCGGTGAAGCGAATTCTTCCTTCGGCCAGGGTGATTGGAGTAGAGCCCGAGGGCGCGGCATCAATGCGACGCGCTCTCGACAATGGATCGCCCATTTTGCTTCCTAAGGTCGAAACCATTGCCGACGGACTCAAGCCGGTCATTGCGGGCCAGCTCACATTCGAACATGCAAACGACCTTATGGATGATGTGGTAACCGTCGATGACGAATCGATTCGTGATGCAGCGAGGATGCTAGTGCACAAGCACAAACTTGTTGTGGAGTTTAGTGGCGCCGCGACCACCGCAGCTCTCCTCTCCGGTCGAGTGAAGTGTGAGGGTGGAAGAGTTGCGGCGGTGATCTCGGGGGGGAACCTCGGAATGCTGGCGGAATGTGCTGAGTGCCCGGCTGCGCCCTTAGGGGCTACCTAGTTTTGAGTGTGCCCTTCTCAATAATCTGCCCATAGGCTCTCGTCTCTAAGACAATGCATCGGATCATCCTTTTTGATATAGACGGGACCCTGGTATCAGGAGGTCCCGCCAAGAGTTCTTTTGTAGATGCAATGCACGAGGTCTACGGTACTGCCGGTGATTTTGAGAATGTGAGCTTCGCTGGAAAGACCGATCCTCAGATAGTTCGTGAACTCCTCAAGAGCACCGGAACGCCCGAGAACGAAATTGAGGGTGGGCTTGAGGAGCTTTTTAATCGTTACTTGGGTTATCTGGAGACTCGGCTTCCAAGGAACCCTGTCAGGGTCTTGCCTGGTGTAAAAGAGCTTTTGAGTGCGCTTTCCAGACATGACGATGTCGGGTTAGGCCTACTGACTGGAAACGTGGTTGGGGGCGCCAGGCTCAAGCTCGCCTCAGGAGACCTGTGGGAATGGTTTGATTTCGGGAGCTATGGTTCGGATCACATGAACCGGGATGAGCTCCCAGCAATAGCGGTAGCTAGAGCTCGTGACATTTGGGGTGAGACCGTTACAAGTGAGAAAGCGGTTGTGGTGGGAGACACGCCACGCGATGTACAGTGTGGGCAAGTGGGTGGGACAAAGACGATGGCCGTGGCAACTGGATCTTTTTCGCTAGAGGAACTTAGAGCCTGCAGGCCCGATTATTTGTTGGAAGATCTATCCTCGACATCGGCTGTCTTAGATCTTCTTCTCCAGTAGAGTATCCTGCCGGCAAGAGCAACCAATGCAGGGTTCCTTGATCCTGCCATGAAGCAGGAACATCTTGTTGCGCGTAGTTCATTAGGCAGGCTCCAACTTGATAGGGTTGGAGATCACTTGACCGGCCCGACTGCCGAGTCTCTCAAAGGAGTAAAACGTGTCTAGAGGCGAAGACCGGCGGATTGCCCGCGAAACACAGTCCGATATGAAGCGTTTCTATTACATCTTCGGTGCCGTTGTTGTCATCGGTATTGGTGTGGTGGGATTCAATGTTGGAAATAGCGTGCTCAGCTCAGCTGTGACTGCGCCGGTCGAGCTTGATTTGGCTGATGATGAAGCTCTCGTCGAACTAGCGAAGGGCGTGACACTGGGGGACCCAGAAGCTCAAGTCACAGTGGTCGAGTTCGGAGACTACCAGTGCCCGGGTTGTGGGGCGTTTGCATTGTCGGTCAAGCCTCAACTCGAGGGGACCTTGGTGGCCTCGGGGGAAGTGAAGTTCGTCTACTACGACTTTCCGCTGATTTCGATTCACCCCAATGCATTTTTGGCGGCACGCGCTGCACGCTGCTCCGGGGAGCAGGACAGTTACTGGGAATACCATGAGACGCTCTTTCGGAACCAATCCCGCTGGGCGGCCGCAACTATGCCGGCCAGTGCCTTCGAGGATTACGCCGAGGAGGTCGGACTGGATGGAGCGGCGTTTGAAGCATGTCTCAACAGTGAAAAATATGCTGACGTGGTTACAGCTAACATGGAGCTAGGTGCTCGCATGGGGGTCAATGGGACCCCCACGGTAATGGTCAATGCGAACGGTGAGCTACGCCGGTTGAACGCTAACGATTTCCAGAGCATCTCAGTGGCGATCAATCAAATGACGGAGTCGGAGGACGGCTCCAACTAATCACGTGCGCGACTGAAGAGGCTGGGTTTCTCCTAGCGGACATCAGAGACTCAGACTCGGTCCATCTGAGAGAGTGATGGAGGAGAGGATGTCTGGACGGTTCTGTGGGTTGTGCTCAGAGGTCATCACCTAACCTCGTTAGAGCTCGTTCTAGGCTCCATTCTCGGACGCAGTTCGGGGGCCAAACCCCCAGGGCGGCGTCGGAAAGGATCCTTTGACTTTCTTCCCAAGCTCGGTTGGCTGTCTCAAGGTCTATCAGTCCCATCTTTTTGGCATCCGCGAACTCGTTTTCATCTAGAAGCAGAATTTCTCCCTCTGGTGTCTGCCACACGTCTAGGAACAGATCTGTAGTGTGCCATATGGGGCCGTCAATTATCGGGGGCGTTAGAATGTTTGCGTACAGTCCCGTGAACGTCCGATCAGCTCTGTGAAAGAGCCCGATATCATGCCATACGTTTGGGAAGGTGAACCAAAGTGCGAGCGAACCTTGCTCAAGCATAATATTGCCATCGTGCCGCATCGTGACTTCAGATTCGATCGGCTGAGATAACGTCACGATTACATCGGTTTCTTCGTGAACGATCCTTTGGTCGTAGATACGGACACGGTCCGGAGGGCGCTTGTAGTGGATTGCAACCCGTGGGTTGGCATTCACCGGTCTGGTGCTCGCGCCCGAGACTCTTCAGATAGTTGTTTCTGGTCACCTGTCTGGACTGCCACGGGTTCTACGAACACGTCCATGACCCCACCGCACACAGCAGGACTCCATGTTGTGAAGTCTTCAGTCAGGTCGACACGAACTCGTTCAGCGAATCCGGTCTTAAGGACGCGATACGCTGATTCAATCACTTCAGCTTCTCCGCATCCGCCGCCTATTGTTCCTGTCAGGCCCTCTGTTGGATCAACTAACATTCGGGCTCCTACTTTTCTCGGTGTTGACCCTCGCGTACCGACAATCGTGGCTAGTGCACATGCTCGGCCTGCTTCTCGAGCTGTCTTGAGCGCTTCGGCCAGTGTTTTGTCGTCTTCGTAGGTCATGTGTCCCTTTCGTTGAATTTTCCTTCGTGCCGCCCGCCCTTGTTGTCGCCCTGACTGAGATTCGGATCCCTGAAGAAGCGTTTTGTAACTCGTTCTAGATCCCTAAGTGAGGACCCACTGCCTCCGCGGTCCAGCATTACCAATTCTGCTGCAACGGATACTGCAATCTCCTCGGGGGTTTCAGCCCCAATATCGAGGCCGACCGGGGCATGGATACTCGCGAGAAGTTCTCGATCGATACCCTCCTCGAGAAGCTGAAGATAAGTTGCGCGTACCCTTCTGCGACTTCCGATCATTCCGATGTAGGCAGGACGTGGGTTTGTCCTCAGAGCACGTATCAGACATTCATAGTCGTACTTGTGCCCACGTGTGACGAGTATGAGGAAGGACCGTTCGTGGAGTGTTACTTCTGCAAATGGGTCCGCGAAGTCGGCGCGCACCAGACGTTTGGCATCTGGGAACCGCTCACGAGTAGCGAAATCTGGTCGGTCGTCGAGGACGGTGACTTGGTAGCCGAGCAAGGCTCCTATGTGTGCCATAGGCTGCGCCACGTGCCCGGCACCGACCACTACGAGTTCACGGATAGGGCGACGGATTTCGACATAAAATTCGAATTTCTCGTTGTTCACTTCGAGTGTTCTGATTCCGTCCTTCGCACGTGTGTCATCGATTGCCACCATGAGCTCTGCGAACCCCGCTTCATTCAGTTGGGTCGGCCCGAGAGCTCCCCGTCGTGACAGCGCATCCCCAGGGTTACATACGAGAGCGATACGTCCACCGATCAAGTTGTGGTCCGATACGCCGACGAGGGTACCGGATGCAGCGCTACCACCATTAGCTGCAGCAGCAAGCATTAATTGTGAGACCTCGAAAGGGCCCAAGGTATCCGGCGAAGCTGCGTCCGAGGTGCTCAAGGGTATTTTTCCACCTTAGTCTGAGGTGGCTGGTCTTTGTATGGTGTCCGGCCCGCTTGCACCGCCTCATAGGCAGAGGGCGTGTCTACGTCGGTGGCAACTCGAGGGTCACGGAACACCTCGATTGCGGCATGTTCTAGGTGGCGATGCACGACTGTTCGGGCTCCTCCCTGCAGAGTAGGATCACGCAACTCAGAGAAGAGTTCACGCGAGAAGATAGCGGGGTGTCCTCTTTTCTCATGCCTCACATCCTCGATGAAATACTCGTGGACCGGAAGAGTTAGCGGTGCGAGAGTCCTCCTGGCGAGGTCGCAGAGTCGTCGGACCATCTCTCCACGGACGAGCGGGAAGTCGACAGGAAGCCAGGCGATAGCGTCTGCGGAATCATCCAAATGCCCAATTGCGACACGCATAGAGGTTATGGGCCCCTCACCAGGATCTGGATTCGTCAAAACGCGGGCGTCGGTATCGAGTGCAGCAGCCCTAATGGTCGTCGGAACTTCGGGGACAACCACGATGATATCGTCGCAGCCTCCGGACCGCAGAGCGTCTACCGCCCGCTGCACAAAGGTTCGCCCTTCGAGTTCCAATAATGCTTTGTCGCGGCCCATTCGTTGGGACGCTCCTGACGCGGGAACCACGCCCACGATCTTGAGATGATTGGTAATGACCATGGATGGTTCACTGGACCCGTGTTACGAGCCACTTGGAGGGAAGGCACTATAAAAAGTGAGGTCTTCTGAGGCGAGTCGGGTTAGCGCGGGAGCTGGCGTGAATCGAGGTCCGTGCTTCTCCGCTAACATTTCGAGTCTGTCCACGATCCCACGCGGATGTATCGTGTCGGCAAAGCGCAGCAGGCCTCCTCTAAAAGGAGGGAATCCGGTGCCCATGATCATAGCAAGATCGACTTCAGCTGCTGAAATCACGATTCCCTCCTCGAGGGTTCGAGCTGCCTCATTGATCATTGCAAGCACGAGCCGGCGTAGGATTTGGCCTTGTCCTTCCTCTCCGGAGATAGAGCTTGGCCGGTTGCTATCAGGTGCTGGAACGGACGGAAGCTCGACATAGATGGTATCGTCGATTTGTCGTTCTCGGCTTTCCTCGTAGAGGTAGAATCCCCTTCCTCCTTTTTTCCCTAGTCTCCCTGTATTCCCAAGGTCTACTAGGGCGGGAGCTGGTTTAAGGCGTTCGCCAAGAGCTTGATAGAGAGATGACCCTGCGTGGGTTGAGACATCGATCCCTACTTCGTCTAAGAGGCGAAGTGGTCCCATAGGCATGCCGAAGCGCTTGGCTGAGCCATCAATCATCTTGATTGAAGCACCGTCGGACAGTAAGAATCCGGCTTCGTTCATGTACGGTCCCAGAATTCGGTTAACTAGGAATCCGGGACCGTCACTGACTACGACTGGAACCTTGCCGAGCTTGAGAGCGAGCTGGTAGGTCGTGACGATCGCAGCGTCCGATGTTTCGGGAGCGCGGATCACCTCAACAAGGGGCATGCGATGTACTGGGTTGAAAAAGTGCATGC
>MDSV01075818.1_pt1 | contig 17497 bp, 20 predicted proteins | sample 810851 | NCBI WGS metagenome assembly MDSV01 (sample SAMN05326640, study PRJNA326480) | marine metagenome | isolation source: seawater | place: Atlantic Ocean: North East | collected 2012 | reverse complement strand
CCTGCCCCTCTACTTCTTCCAACAGCATCTATCTCGTCTATAAAAATAATACATGGAGAATTTTTTTTACCTTGTTCAAACATATCTCGAACTCTAGAAGCGCCAACTCCAACAAACATTTCCACAAAATCAGATCCTGATATTGTAAAAAAAGGAACTCCTGCTTCCCCAGCAATTGCTCTCGCTAACAAAGTTTTACCAGTTCCCGGAGGACCTACTAATAATGCTCCTCTTGGAATTTTTCCACCTAGTCTACTAAATTTTTTTGGGTCTTTTAAGAATTCAACAATTTCTTCGACCTCCTCCTTAGCTTCCTCTACCCCGGCAACATCGTTGAACGTAACTTTACCCTTAAGTTCATTCATCATTTTAGCTTTAGATTTTCCAAACCCCATAGCTCCACCTTTGCCTCCTTGCATTTGCCTCATAAAAAAAATCCAAACTGCAATCAATAATAGCATTGGAAACCAAGATAATAGAACACCAAATAACGAAGGCATTTTTTCTTCTAAAGGTGCAGCTGAAATACTCACACCTTTGTCCGATAATTTTTCTATTAAATTTGGATCATTAGGAGAATAAGTTGAAAAAGCATTACCATTCGCATAAACACCTTTAATATTATTTCCTTGTATTTCAACTTTTAAAACCTCTCCATTTTCCACTGAGTTTAAAAATTCAGAAAATATAACTTGATTGCTTCCTCTAATGTTGGACTGTGGGTTTTTAAACATATTATACAAGCCTATAGTTAAAAAGACTATGATGCCCCACATTGCAAGATTTTTAAGATTCATGATCTTAAGATAAGAATTATTACGCAATTAACAAGTGACAAAATATCAATAAATTCAAGAATTTTATTGTTCTTTTTTAATTATTACTGTTTGTTTAACTTTTTTAATTAAACATCCACCTAATGTGGCATTTAAGTAAGATTTATTAGTAATTAGTTTAATTAGATTTACAATCTTTTTACCTCTTGGTGGATAGTGTTTTTTTCCAATAAATTTTATAATTTCTGTTAATGATCTAAAAGTAACCTCTTCAGATTGTTGAAAAAATTTTTCTTTTAAAATAAATGACTCTTTTTTTTTTATGAAAGTTGCATTCTCTCTTAAATTTAAATTTGTATAAAATGTTATATTATTATTAGAAATTTTTAAATTATTAATTGTTAGAAGAAATTTATTTCTATCTAGTCCTTCGTTCTCTAATTGTTTTAAAAGATTTCTAATTTTTACTCTTTTAAATTTATCATTTTTGTTAGATGGATCATCAACATAAAAACCAAATATATTATTGCTAATGTAAATTAAATCATTTTTACTTAAATCTAAAAGAGGTCTTATTATATTTATTTTATCTTTTTGAGTTTTTTTACCCAATGAAACTAATCCCTTAAGGCCACTTCCTCTAATAATTCTAATGAAAAAATTTTCAAATAAATCATCTAAATGATGACCTACGAGAATATAATTTATTTTACATTTTTTAGCCTTTTCAATCAATAAGTTGTACCTTTTGTCTCTAGCAACAGATTGAATATTAGTTTCAGGTTTCGGTCCTTTCCAATTTAAAATATTCAAATTCACTGAAATTTTTTTCAAACTTTTTCTTACATTATTTGCTTCTGATGTGGAATTTTCTCTTAGTTTATGATTAACCAAAAAATATTTTGAATCTAATGAATTTTTTATAGAATAAATTTTTGATAAGAATGATAAAGCTAGACTATCTGGGCCCCCAGAGACTGCTACGATAAAATTTTCATTAATATTTAAATTAGCTTCGTACTTTTTGTAAATATTAAAAATTCTCTTATTTTTTAATTTATTTAATAAAAATTTATGAGTCTTGTTTTTTACACTCAAATTTTTTGGACTCATATTTTGCTTTTTGAATTACAGACTGATTTGCTTTTGGGTATTGAACTTCAACACCATTTATCATTTTACACCCTTGATCTTTTTCTCCAATTTGAACCATCGATACACCAAGTTTTAACAGATTGATTGGAGCTTTTTTTCCTTTAGGATATTTTTGATATCCCTCTAAATATGCTGAAGCTGCATCTGTATAAAGCTGTCTGATTCTGAATGTTTCTGCGTACCAATATTGGGCGCTACCAGCTAATTCATGATTTGAATTTGAAAGAACAAATTCTCTAAAAGCTCTTTCTGCAGTACTGTAATCTCCTACTTTTAAAAAACTAGTTGCAAACTCATATTGTTTTTGAGGGTTAAGATCTTTAGGAAGAATTTTTTCTTCTGACTCAAATGATTCTGTAATTATTGTTGCAGTGGTTTCTACCGATTGTATTTGTTGAGAGGTTTCAGATGTTTCAGTATCTTTATAAGAAATTGAACCTAAATCTTGAGGTTGAGAGGTACCTGGAAGAATATTATTATCATCTATCTTTGGTTTAGATGATAGATTGATCTCTTTATCTCCTGAAATAATATTAGACTCTATACTTTGAAATCTCATTTGATTATCTGCTTGTATTTTTGATAACCTATTGGACAACTTATCTAACTTAAAATTTATTTCTTCAAACTTGTTTGTAAGTTCTCTAAATTGTTCCTCTACTTCCGACAACTTAAGCAAATGTCTTGTTAATACATCCTCAGAATTATTTTCTGTTAAATTATCGCTCTCATCAAAATCAATGTTTCCAGAATACACTGCTTTCTCGAGAGTTTTTAAATCTTTTTGAATATTTTCTAAAGTTTGGTAAATATTATGATTATCTGCATAACTAATATTTAAAAAAAAAAAATTTAATATAAATAAATTCAGTACTACTAATTTAAATATTTTGAACATAAATTGTATTTTATCTTTAAAAAAATGGCAAAAAAAAGACCCTGAAATTCATATTCGATTTTTCAGGGTCTTTAAATTTTTAAAAACTAATTTGCCTTAACTGTTACAGATCTTCTATTTTTTGACCAAGCTAAAGGGTTAGAGCCAGAATCTACGGGTCTTTCTTTTCCATAGCTCAAAACTGATATTCTATCCGAGGATATTCCATAAGTCATAAGATAATCTTTTGCTGCATTAGCTCTTCTTTCTCCTAATGCTAAATTATATTCTCTAGTACCTCTTTCGTCAGCATGTCCCTCTACAACAACATTAATACTTGAATTTTTTCTTAACCAAGCAGCTTGAGCTCTTAAAGTTTCTCTTGATGCTGTGGTTAATATAGATTCATTGGTTGCAAAGAAAACCCTATCTTTTACACCATCGGCTAAATATTCTACCGTATCAGTTCCTGTGTAAACATCGCCTTGAATTTGACCACTTAAAGTTTCAACTTTTTTTGAAGCACATGCAGTTAGCACTAAGCATGTAGCTAAAACTAACATTGTGTTATTTAAAATTTTGCTTATTTTCATTAAATTGCTCCTTGCTGGTATTTCTAAAAACCTATTTTTTCACAACTAATTAGAGGTTTCAAGTCTAAAAATCAAGTAAATTTAACTAATTACTTAATAAAGATGACCATGATGGGTCAGATGCATCAGTGGGTGTCTCAACCAATCGCTCATTATAGCCTGTTAAATCTATAGACCATAATTTAGCAGAAAAACCTTCACCTTTAGCGTTAGTCTTTGTTTCTCTGTAAAAGATTAGAACCCTACCATTAGGCGACCACGAAGGCGCTTCTTGATAAAAATTTTCAGTCAATAGTCTTTCGCCAGATCCATCAACTCTCATTACTCCGATATAAAATTTTCCTTTATGCAATTTAGTAAATGCAATTAAATCACCTCTTGGTGACCAAACGGGTGTTCCATATAATCCTTTACCAAATGATATTCTTTTAACATTAGTTCCATCACCATTCATTACATATATTTGTTGATACCCACTTCTATCAGAATTAAAACAAATATACTTACCATCTGGTGAATATGATGGGGATGTATCAATTGATGGATGATTAGTAATTCTCTCAACAATTCTATTTTCTAAATCCATAGTATAAATATCTGATTTACCATCTTTAGCAAAACTCATAATAATTTTCTTGCCATTTGGTGAAAATCTTGGAGCAAAAGTCATTCCTGGAAAATCTCCAACAACTTCTTGGGTTCCAGTTTCAATATCAAGTAAATATACTCTTGGTAGATTTCTAAAATAAGATAAATAAGTTACCATTTGACTTGTAGGATTAAACCTAGGGGTTAGTACAAGCTCGTTTCCAAGTGTCAAAAACTTATTATTGAATCCATCTTGATCCATTATCGCTAATTTTTTTATTCTTTTTGTTTTTGGACCTTCTTCAGCAACATAAATGATCCTGGTATCAAAATATCCTTTCTCTCCAGTCAATCTCTCATAAATTTTGTCAGATATAATATGACCAACTCTCCTCCAATTACTTGGCACTGTAGTAAAAGCTAACGCCATCATTTCTTTTGCAGCCAAAACGTCCCAAAGTCTAAATTCAACTCTAAGTTTTTCATTTATATAACTTACTTTCCCTGTAATTAGTGCTTGTGCTTTAATTAAACGCCAATCCTCAAATCTCGGTTTTAAATTAGCAATATCTGGCGCTTGGAGAAAAGCATCTTTACTTAAAGGATTAAATAATCCTGAAGTTCTAAGATTATTTTCAACAATTTTTGAAATTTCAGATCCAATATTTTCTATTTTAACAATTTTTTTAAATTCTTGTTTAGACAAATCATCTATTGATAAAGGTGAAACAGCTAATGGAAGAGGATCTAAATTTCCTCTAGTTATATCAACTTCTATTAAAGCAAATACTTTAATTGGCAAAAAAATAAGTAATACTAAATAAAAAAAAATTTTTCTCATAAAGTTATATTAACCTTCTAGCATCTCTCTTGCATCAAAATTTAATTGTAATTCTTTCCATCTTTCATATCCAGTAGTGGGGACTCTTAATGGCTGACATAATTTGATAGCTCTTAGAGCGCTTTCAGCAAGCACTTTATAAAAGCCTTGCCCAGGCTTGTTCATTCTAGCATGATCTAATATCTCAGATTTAGTAACAGATCCATCAGGATCTAATTGCAACCTTATTCTCACCAGTAAATTTTCATTAAAAGGCAGTCCTAAAGGTATACTCCAACAACCAAATATTTGAGCTTTTAAAGCATCCTCTTCACTAAGAGATAGGCCTGTAACCTCTACGTTTCTTTCTTGATCTTGAGTAACCTTTTTTGATTGTTTTTTAACTTCTGAACTTTCAATTTTTGATTTATCTATCAGTGCGGCAATATTATTAGGATCAAATAATTCTTTTTTTTCAAACTCCGAAACTTGTTTAACTTCATTATCTATTTTTTCAGGATTTTGTTTTTCATCTTTAATTTTTTCAATTTTATTTACTTTTTTATCTGGCAAAGGTATTGCGTCTGGTTTTTTCTTCTTAACTTTTTTTGGTGGGGCTTGTTCAGAAACTAGTTTTTTTTCTTTTTCTTTAACTTTTTCGATTATTTTTTTTGCTTTTGGGGCAAATGGAATATTAGTTTTTTCAGTAATTTGGATTAATTCTACACTTACTATTGGTGGGATATCAATAGGCTTTTTTGCTAAAAAGGGCAAGCTCAACGCGGTTATAACAATAAGTAATAGATGTAAAGCAGAAGATAATATTATACTTCTATTCAATTTTAACTACCTTTGCTTATAAGGTTCGGAAATTAAAGCCACTTTTGTAAAACCAGAACCTGATAAAAGACCCATTATTTCTAAGACTCTTCCATAATTAATTGTTTTATCTCCTCTTACATAAATTCTGGTGTCTGTTCTATTTTTTGATACAGCCAAAACCTTTGCTATAATTTTATCGTATTCTACTTGAGACTCTTGAATAAAAATTTCACCTTTTGAATTTATAGATAAAGTAAGAGGTTCTACTTCTTCAGGCAGAGAGTCAGCAGAACTTTCTGGCAAATCAACCTGGACACCAACTGTAAGTAATGGTGCAGTAACCATAAAAATAATAAGTAATACTAACATCACATCTACAAAAGGAGTTACATTAATTTCACTCATTGGTTCTTTAGAAGAACGATTAAATTTAAATGTCATTAAATAATTGATAAAAATCTCTTAGAGAAATTTTCTAATTTTTGAGTATATTTTTTTGAGTCATTATTGAACTTATTGTAAGCGACAACTGCAGGGATAGCAGCTAAAAGACCTAGAGCTGTAGCGAAAAGTGCCTCAGCAATTCCTGGAGCTACTATCGCCAAACTTGTATTTCTTGAAATTGCTATTGATTGAAAAGAATTCATTATTCCCCAGACCGTTCCAAATAACCCAATGAAGGGAGCTGTGGAACCCACAGTAGCTAAAAAAGTAAAACCTTTGTCTACTTTTGAAATTTGTTTTTCAATCCCAGCTTCAAGCATTCCACTCATTCTTTCACTTAAATTAGTTTTTGATTTTGATTTTAGCAAACTCTGCATTGACTCTTTAAATAAAGAAGCCATAGGATCATCTATATTACTTGGCAAGCTATTATAAAAAGTTTCTGCGGACTTAGATCTCCAAAATTTTTCCTCAAATTCCTCTGATGAAATATTTATTTTTTTAAACAATCTATATTTTTCAAAAATTAATGCCCAAGAATAAACTGAACAAATTATCAATATAATAATTACTGATTTGACGATTATATCTGCTCTTAAAAAAAGATTAATTAAAGAAAAATCTGTGTTAGAGCCCAAACCTACCGCTTGAGATGCTATATCTGCTTCCATAATAACTCTTCACACTTAATTGTGTCATGAATTTGGCTACTATTTTTTTATTATTCATCAGATTTGTACGTTTCATAATAAAAACTAGCTATTAAAATAGCATCTGCTTTATTACTATCTTTTTTTTTAGATAAATTCACTGAGAAATAAGGGAAAATTTCTATTGCTTTTGTTCTGCTAGCATCTTTTTCAGAATTTATAAGATTAAAATATTTTTTCCATTTTGCCGGTCTCACAAAGTACATGGGTAATTGCATTGCTGAGCAAATACCCTTTAAAATTCCAAATGATTGACCAAAATTAAACATGCTTGTTACTCCTTGTCCTGGCATTGCTGAGACTTGTTCAATAACAACCTTTATACTTCTTTTATCAACTTCATTAATTCTTTTTGAAATCTCATTAAAAATTTGAGAACCATTTACCTGTTTTTTATTTTTTTTCCCATCTGTCATAGTTGGCATATCTATTACATCTTTAATTTCTCCATCATGAAAAAAACATATAGAGCCCGAAATACCCGGATCAATTCCAATAATAAGCATTAATTTCTACCTAGATTAACGTTTGAATATACATATTGTACGTCATCATCATCTGAAAGAGTTTCTAAAAATTCTACTATATTTTTTTTAATATCATCCTTAACATCAACTTTATTAAGAGAAATCCATTCAATTTCTGTTGAAATAAAATTAGAAATTGACTTTTCTAATTCTTTTTTCACATTATATAATTTATCGATAGAACATTGAATTTCATAATAGTCATCATATGATATGCAATCATCTGCACCAGAGTCAATTGTAAGCTCTAAAATTTTTTCATCCAAAACTTCTTTTTTACCTATTTTAATTAAACCTATCTGTTTAAAACTATGAGATGCAGATCCTTGTGTTCCTAAACTTCCACCATTTTTTTGAAAAATAGTTCTTATGTTCGAGGCAGTTCTATTTTTATTGTCTGTAAGCGTTTCTACTATTACTGCTATTTTATTTGGACCAAATCCTTCATATCTTATATTTTCAAAATTTACCCCTGTTGAAACTGATGACTTATCTATTGCTCTTTCAATATTATCTTTAGGCATATTAGCTGATCTTGCAGTTTGAATTGCAGATCTTAATCGAGGATTCATGTTTGGATCTTTATCTCCAAGTTTTGCAGCTACAGTAATTTCTTTAGATAATTTTGAAAATATCTTGGAGCGCTGCTTATCAGCTTTTCCTTTTTTGTGTTTAATACCAGCCCAATGTGAGTGCCCTGCCATAAATAATTAAATATTTTTTAATTGATCTCCATAGATATAACTCTCAATATTAATAGCTAATCCTGTTTGAATATTACATTCTAAAATTACTCCACATAAAGTAGCATTACCTGTAGCAGGAAAATGTTTTAAAGAATCTTTTTTTAAAAATTTTTTAATAGAATTTTCTTTACTCATTCCGATAACAGAGTCGTAGTCACCACACATACCTGCATCTGTTTGATATCCCGTACCACCTTTTAAAATTCTTGTATCATTAGTAGGAATATGAGTATGAGTTCCAACCACTAATGAAGCCTTACCATCAAAAAAATGACCAATAGCATTTTTTTCACTTGTTATTTCACCATGAAAATCAACAATTAAAAGATCATAATTTTCTTTTAATTTATAATCTTTTAAAAATTTTTCTGAAATTTTAAAAACGTCATCACATTTTTTCATAAAAACATTTCCCATTAAATTTAAAACTCCAATTTTAATTCCATCATTAGTTACATAAATATTAAAACCCTTACCAGGCGCAGGTTCAATAAGGTTTTTTGGTCGAAGCAATCTTTCCTCTTTTTCAATAAACTCCATTATCTCCTTTTGATCCCAAACATGATTTCCAGTAGTAATAACATCAACACCAGAATTAAAAAAATCATTACAAATTTTCTTGGTTATTCCAACACCTTGGTCTGCAGCATTTTCACCATTTACAATTACAAAATCTATCTTTTTTAATTTAATTTGTTCTTTAAGACTACTTACAATTTTAGAACTACCCGATACACCTACCACATCTCCCAAAAATAATATTTTCATTTAATAAATTCCTTGTTCCGTAATTATAAAATCTAGTTTTTTATCATACAGATTAAATGGGATTTTTTTTAATTTTTGAAAAGAATAGGCTAAACCAACTTTAGTAATAGTTTTACTTTTTTCAAATTTATCCAAATAACGATCATAATACCCTCCGCCATAACCCAACCTATTAAGATCTTTATCAAAACCAACTAAAGGAATAAACATAATATCGGGGTAATAAATTTTTTTTGAAATTGGCTCGGGTATTCCAAATTTATTAATTCTTAAAGGTTCGTTTTTTGACCATTTAAAAAAATCCATTTGATTATTTTCTCTAATAGTTGGAAGTAAAATATTATAATTTTTTTTTTCAAAAAAAAATAAAATTTCTAAATCACTGATTTCATAATTTGAAGGATAGTATCCTCCAATATTTTTAAAATGTATTTTTTTTAATTTTAAAAAAGAAGATATCTTTTTTAAATCAATAGAAAGATTTTTTTTATAATTTATTTTTCTTAGTTTTAAAATTCTACTTCTTAAATTAGATTTATTCACAAAGTTTATTGAGATCTATTTTCTAACTTTGTTTTTTTAACAAAATTAGATATTTCATCAGCTGTGTTATCTATCAACTGTTCATACTTTTTTTGATTAATTTCAATTTCATTTTTGAAATTTTGATAACTTTGATTTAGCTTTACAATTTCATCTTCTTTTGTATCTCTATATTCGTAAACAAGTGATTTTAATTCCTTAAATTTATTTGATAAATCTTTAAACTCATCTTTGGTTTGATTAACTTTTTTCTTAGTTTCGTAATATTCATCCATAATTTTTACTGCTGTAATCAATAGCAATTTATTTTCTCCTAAATTACCAAGATCATTTTTTAAATCATTAAATTTCTGATTTATTTGAATTAGCAAATTTTCAAGATGATCTTCTTGACCATCTTCACATGATAATAAAAATTCTTTATTATTAAATTTTATACTTACATTTGCCATTTATCAATTTCCTCCAGTAGAGTATCTGTTTCTTGATTTAATTCATCTATTTTTTCTGAAAATTCAATTTGTTTTCTTTTTTCTAATTTTTCTTTATCCTTAAATTCCTCAAGTTTTTTTGATAAACTTGCGTGATCATTTAGTAAAGCTTTATATTTATTTTCAAGATCAGATTTTTCAATTTCTAATTGATTTTTTTGAAGATTTAATTTTTCAAGATTATTTTTAAAATCTGGATTATCAAGATCTAAATTTTTTAACTCTTCTAATGCAATATTTAATTTTTTTTCTTTCTCGTTTATAGAATTCATATATATATGTTTATATTATTAAATAGATTCTTCTTAGTCTAGTCAGGATAATTTTGAGTAAACTACACAACGAATTAGCGAATTGTATTAGATTTTTATCTATAGATGCAGTACAAAGGGCAAATTCTGGACATCCAGGTATGCCTATGGGCATGGCTGATATAGCAACAGTTTTGTTTAAAGATTTTCTAAAGTTTAACCCTAATAATCCAGATTGGATCAATAGAGATAGATTTGTTTTATCAGCAGGCCACGGTTCTATGTTGCTTTACTCTTTATTACATCTTACTGGATATAAAAGCATTTCACTAAATAGTATAAAAAAATTTAGACAGCTAAATTCAATTTGTGCCGGTCACCCAGAATATCAACCAAAAACTGGGATAGAAACTACAACTGGACCACTAGGGCAAGGTATTGCTAACGCTGTTGGTTTTGCTATTGCTGAAGAAATTTTAAAAAAAAAATTAGGTGAAGAGATTATAAATCATAAGACTTATGTTCTTGCTGGAGATGGATGTCTTATGGAGGGAATAAGTCACGAAGCAATGAGTCTAGCAGGTCATTTAAAGTTGAAAAACTTAATAATGATTTTTGATAACAATTCTATTTCGATAGATGGACCAACTAGTTTAGCGGTATCTGATAATATTAAAAAAAGGCTTGAAAGTTATGGTTGGGAGTACATCCTTATCGATGGGCATAATAAAAAAGAAATTTATAAAGCATTTAAAAAAGTTCAAAATGCAAAAAAACCATCCGTAATTTCCTGTAAAACAAAAATAGGTTATGGTTCACCTAATAAATCAGGAAAGGCCTCATCTCATGGAAGTCCTTTAGGTTTTGATGAAATTAAACTCGTTAGAAAAAAATTAAATTGGAGTCATAAACCATTCCAAATTCCTAGAAATATTTTAGATAAATGGAAAAGGATAGGTAAAAAAGGTCAGCTTCTTGAGAACCAATGGAATAAAATTTATAAGAAAAGAAAAAACAAAATAGATAAAATTTTCAGAAATAACTTTACAAAGATTCTTCAAAAAGAAAAAAAACTTTCCATTAAAGAAAACAAAAGTTTGGCGACAAGAAAATCTTCTGAACTGACTCTTAATGCACTAATGGGTGAAAAAAATACGTTAATAGGAGGTTCTGCAGATTTAGCAGGTTCAAATAATACCAAAACAAAACTTCATAAAACTATTAAACCTGGAGATTTTAGTGGTAATTATATTCACTATGGAGTGAGAGAACATGCGATGAGTGGGGTAATGAACGGTCTTGCTCTTCATAGTAATTTTATTCCTTACGGTGGTACTTTTTTAATATTTTCAGATTATTGCAAACCTTCTATAAGATTATCTGCTCTTATGCACCAAAGAGTCATATATGTAATGACACATGACTCAATAGGATTAGGGGAAGATGGTCCTACACATCAACCAATTGAACAATTATCCGGTTTGAGATCTATTCCAAATTTGAATGTTTTTAGACCTGCTGATAGGTTCGAAACTATAGAGTGTTGGGAGCAAGCTTTAAAAAATTTTAAAACTCCTAGTGTTTTATCTTTAACAAGACAAAATCTAGATCCAATAAGAAAAAAATATTCACCCAATAACAAATGCTCATTTGGAGCTTATGAGGTACTAAGAACTAATAAAAAAATTAATTTAACAATTCTTGCTACTGGTTCTGAAGTTAGTTTAGCTATTGAGACTAGCCACAAATTGGCCAAAGAAAATATATATTCTAAAGTTATTTCAATGCCATGTTTAGATCTTTTTGACCAACAATCAAAAGCTTATAAAAAAAAAATTCTTAATGAGTCAAAAATGAAAATATCTATTGAAGCAGCCTCCACTATCGGTTGGAAAAAATATGTTGGTACAAATGGTATAACTTTTGGAATTGATACTTTCGGAAAAAGTGCACCTTATAAAGATATTTATAAATACTTTGGTTTAACAACTTCGAATATTATCAAAAAAACCAAAAAGTTGATGAGAAGTTAATATGACAATAAAAATCGGAATTAATGGAATGGGAAGAATTGGTAGAATGATAATTAGAGCAATTACTGAAAACCAAAAAGATAATATCAAAATCCAACATATAAATAATAGATCTAATTCTGAAATAACTAGTACCTTGATAAAATATGACTCTGTTCACGGTAAATTTGATGCTAATTTAAGTTTTGATAAAAATCATTTAATCATAAATAAAAATAAGATTTCATTTTCACAAGAGACAAAAATTGAAAATATCAATTGGAAAAAATTTGGTGTTGATTACGTATTTGAATGTACAGGTAAATTCAATTCAAAAGAAAAACTCATAGCTCATATTAAGAATGGAGCAAAAAAAGTAATTGTTTCAGCTCCATGTAAAAATTCAGATAAAACCATTGTATTTGGAGTAAATGAAAATATTCTTAATAAAAAGGATCAAATTATTTCTGCTGCATCGTGTACAACTAACTGTTTAGCACCAGTTGCAAATCTAATTAACAAGAAATTTATAATTGAAAAAGGATTCATGACTACAATTCATGCATTTACTAGTGATCAAAGAATTTTAGATAATTCTCACAAAGACCCCAGACGAGCTAGATCTGCAAGTCAGTCGATTGTGCCAACATCTACAGGAGCATCAAAAACTATAGGGGAGATCATTCCATCTTTGAAGGGAAAATTGGAAGGTATTGCTATGAGGGTTCCTACACCAAATGTATCTCTAATTGAATTAGTTTTTTGTACTAAGAAAAATATTACCAAGGAAAAAATTAACAAAGTATTCAAGTCTGGTTACAAAAATCAATCAAAGAAAATCATAGACATAACCTCTGAAAAACTTGTATCAATTGACTTTAATCATAATTCTGCTTCTGCAATTATAGACACTTCACTTACTAATGTTGTTGGAAAAAATATGGGAAAAATTTCAGCTTGGTACGATAATGAATGGGGTTTTTCAAATAGAATGTGTGATATAGTAGAATATGTTCACAAAATCTCCTAATGCAAAGTATAAAATCTGAGACTGAATTAATTAATAAAAAAATATTGTTAAGATTGGATTTAAATGTTCCATTGGAGTCAGGAAATATTACAGACACGACAAGAATTGATAAGATCATTCCTACTTTAAAATTTTTGATTAAAAAAAATTCGAAAATTATAATTTTATCACATATTGGTAGACCCAAGGGTAAAATTCTAAAAGAACTTTCATTAAAACCAATATGTTTAAACTTAGAAAATAAACTACAAGAAAGCGTAAAACTTATAAAAAAAAATATAAATGAAATTAATCATTCAGATTTATTCAAAAATACTAATGAAAAAATTATTATGCTAGAAAATATAAGGTTTTATGATGAAGAAGAGAAAAATGATTATAAGTTTGCTAAACATTTATCTAGTCTAGGTGATATTTATGTTAATGATGCTTTTTCTTGCTCACATAGATCTCATGCCTCTATTTCTCAAATTACTAAATTTTTACCATCTTACTCAGGTCTTCAAATGGAAGTTGAAATGACTGCTTTAAGAAAAATAACCTCTGAAATAAAAAAGCCTATAACTTGTATAATTGGTGGGTCAAAAATTTCAACCAAAATTGATGTAATTAAAAACTTAATTTTTAAATTTGATAATATTATAATTGTTGGAGGAATGGCAAATAATGTTATTAAACATATGGGTTATGAAATAGGAAAATCTTTACACGAAGAAAATGCTGAAAATATTATTGAAGAAATTTTTTCCCTTTCCAAAAAAGGTAGGTGTAATATATTTTTTCCACAAGATGTGATAGTTGCAAATCATAAGAATGGAGTTCCTTTTCAAAAAGAGATAGATAAAATTTCTTCAGAAGAGATGATCCTAGATATAGGTGAAAAAACAATTAAAAAGATTGAAGATATTATAACTCAAAGTAAAACTGTTTTTTGGAATGGTCCAGCTGGATTTTTTGAAAATAAAAATTTTGCTAATGGAAGCATTAAAATTGCAAAAAAAATTGTTGATAATAGTAAAGCTAAAAAAATTTACTCCGTAGCAGGAGGTGGCGATACCGTTTCATTGCTAAACTCATTAAACTTTGTAGATGACTTTAATTTTGTTTCAACTGCAGGTGGAGCCTTTTTAGAATATCTTGAAGGTAAACAACTTCCTGGTATAACGGCATTAAAAAAATTTGATAAATGACCGAACTTAATAAAATAGCTTTAAATATACTTTCAAATGGCAAGGGAATACTAGCAGCTGATGAAAGCAATGGTACTATGAAGAAAAGATTAGATGCAGTAAAAGTTGCTTCCACATCTAAAAATAGACTTTTATTTAGAGAAACCCTTTTTACCTCTAGCGCGATGAAAAATTGTATTGGAGGAGTAATTTTATTTGATGAAACAATTAATCAAAAAACAAGTTTAAATAAAACAATTGCCGAAACTATTATAAACTCTCAGACAACTCCAGGTATAAAAGTTGATACTGGGGCCAAACCTTTAGCAAACTCATCTTTAGAAACAATTACTGAAGGATTAGACGGCTTAAGAGAAAGATTAAAAAAATATTATTCTTTAGGGGCAAGGTTTACAAAATGGAGAGGTGTCTATACGATCACAAAGGAGTATCCAAGTAAGCTATCAATACATTCAAATGCTCATGCGCTAGCAAGATATTCTGCATTGGCTCAAGAGTGTGGGATGGTTCCTATTGTTGAACCCGAAGTTTTAATGGACGGAGATCACTCCGCTGAAGATTGTTTTATAAAAACCAGTGAGGTAATAAAAAAGTGTTTTGATGAATTAATCTTACACAAAATAGATTTAACTGGAATAATTTTAAAGCCAAACATGATTTTAGCTGGGGCACAATCAAAAAAAAAAACATCAGGGGACGAAATTTCAATTAATACCGTGAAATGTTTAAAAGAATCAGTTCCCTCTGAAGTTCCAGGCATTGCTTTTTTATCAGGTGGTCAGACTGAAATTGAAGCTACTGAAAATCTCAATTTAATAAACAAAAATAATAATACAAATTTCATAATGACTTATTCATATGGTAGAGCTTTACAACAAAGTGCATTAAAGTTTTGGTCTAAAGATATTAATAACATTAAAGAAACTCAAAATATTTTTAATCATAGAGCTAATATGTGTAGTTTAGCAGCACAAGGTAAATGGTCTAAAGAATTTGAAAATTAATAAAAAAAAATACATTTATCTTATTTCTCCAAACAAAATAAATTCTAAATTTTATTACAACTTAGGTAAAATTTTAGCAACTGGTAAAGTTGGACTTTTTCAAATGAGATTGAAAAAATACTCGTTTAAAAAAAAAATTTTAATTGGAAGAAAAATTAGAAAAATATGTAAAAATAATAATGTAAAATTTTTAGTTAATGATGATCCTTTTTTAGCAAAAAAATTGCATGCAGATGGTTGTCATTTAGGTCAAAAAGATAATGATATAGATTATGCAAGAAATATTATTGGAAACAAAATTATAGGAATTACTTGCCACAATTCAATTGGTTTGGCAAAAACTGCCATTAAAAAAAAAGCAAGCTATTTAGCTTTTGGCGCTTTTTATTCAACAAAAACAAAAAAAGTTAAATACAAAGCCACAATTAAAACTTTAATCAAAGTAAATAACATAACAAAAACTCCTTTAGTTGCAATAGGTGGTATTAATTATACAAATTATAAAAAACTATTATTGAACAAAGCTAATTTTTTAGCTATTTCAAGTTACGTTTGGAATAATAAAAAATATAAACCATTGAAAGCAATTGAAAAATTAAAATGAAAATTAATGCAGGAGAAATAAGAGTAGGAATGCTACTGGAATATAGAAATGATTTATGGCAAGTCCTTAAAACCCAACATGTTAAGCCTGGTAAAGGTGGTGCATTTGCACAAGTTGAAATGAAAAGTGTATTAAAAAATACTAAACTAAATGAAAGATTTAGATCTAGTGAAAATGTTGAAAAGGCATTAGTAGAAGAAGTAAATTTTAATTTTCTATATGAAGATGAAAATAATTATTTTTTTATGAGTCCTAAAACTTTTGAGCAGATAGAAATTAAAAAAATCGTTATTGGAGAAAAAGGAAGATTATTAACAGAGAATCTTGAAGTTGTTGTAAGTTTTTATAATGAAAATCCAATTTCAATAGAACTACCTAATCAAGTAAGATGTGTAATTCATAAAACCGATGTTGCTTTAAAAGGTCAAACTGTTTCCTCCTCATATAAACCTGCAATTCTTGAAAATGGATTAAACATTCAAGTCCCACCTTTTATTGATACTGGTGACGAAATAGTGATTGATACTAGAAATTTAGAGTATGTAAAAAAAATCTAATCGTATGAATTCTATTTCAGCAAATCTTAATGTAATGATCAAAGCTGCTGAAAAAGCATCTAAAATACTCATAAGAGATTTTGGTGAAGTAGAAAAGCTACAGGTCTCTAAAAAAGGTCCATCTGATTTTGTAACAAACGCAGATTTGAAGACAGAGAAAATTATAATCGAGGAATTAAAAAAGGCTAGACCTAATTATTCAATCATAAGTGAAGAAAATGGAGTTGAAGATAATAAAGATAAAAAAAATACTTGGATAATTGATCCGATAGATGGCACTTTAAATTTTATGCATGGTATACCACATTTTGCAATCTCAATTGCTTTAAAATCTAATGATGAGATAATTTCAGGGTTAATTTTTGACCCTATAAAAGATGAAATGTTTTATGCTGAAAAAGATAATGGAGCTTTTTTAAATAACCATAGAGCAAGAGTGTCAAAAAAAAATAAAATCAATGACTGCATATTTGCAACTAGCGGAAAAATCAACAAAGAGCTTGATTTACATTATAGAAAATCAGGAAGTGCGGCTCTAGACATGGCTTATGTTGCTGTAGGTAGATATGATGGATATTTTCAGCGTGAATTAAATCTATGGGATATTGCAGCTGGTATAATAATAATTAGTGAAGCAGGAGGATTAATTAATAAAATAGACCTATCTCAAACAAAAAACCTTGATGTAATCACTTCTACTCCAGATATTCACCAAAAAATGTTAAAAAAAATAGATAACTTTTAATTGTTTTAAAAAAATCTTTTGTTATAAGTCTCGATATGAAAAAAGACTTGCACCCTAAATACCATAACATCAAAGTAGAAATGACTGATGGCACCCAATTCGAAACTAAATCGACGTGGGGAGCTGAAGGTGATTTATTAAAACTAGAAATTGATCCAAAATCACATTCTGCTTGGACTGGTGGAAAACAAAAATTGATGGATAAAGGTAGAATAAGTAAATTTAATAAAAAATTCCAAAACTT
>MDSV01112943.1_pt1 | contig 17498 bp, 16 predicted proteins | sample 810851 | NCBI WGS metagenome assembly MDSV01 (sample SAMN05326640, study PRJNA326480) | marine metagenome | isolation source: seawater | place: Atlantic Ocean: North East | collected 2012 | reverse complement strand
ATATCTCATAAAAAAAAGTAAAATTATATATTGACAAAGAAATATATAATTAGCAGTATACTATTCATTATGAAAAGAACATTTCAACCAAGCAACTTAAAACGCAAAAGAAAGCACGGTTTCAGGGCCCGTATGAGCACAGTAGCCGGAAGATCAGTCCTTAGCGCCAGAAGAGCAAAAGGAAGAGCCGTACTTTGCCCATAATTTCTAGCTACCTCTAATGGCGTGTTTCTCAAAATAACCCCATCCATTGTCAGATCTTTATCTATCAAGCCGAATTATAGATCCAAATATTTTCGTCTGTATCTTGTGTCGAACACAATCAGCAAACCAAGACTTGGAATTCAAATTACAAAAAAAGCAGTTAACCTTGCAGTCATAAGAAATCAAGTACGCAGAAAAATTAAAGAAGATTTTAGACTGATCTTCAAGTCATTGCCGCCCCAGGATTTTCTTATAATTATTTCTTCAAAAATAACTTCTGAAAAACATCAAATCAGTGATATTCTTATGCAAGAATGGAAAAAATCAATAGAATCATTATCGAAGCCCCAATAATGCTAATCAAGCTCTACAGGGTTGTGCTCTCTCCTTTCTTAGGGCCTAACTGCAGGCACATACCATCATGCTCAGAGTATACTATAGAAGCTCTACGTTCACATGGACTAATAAAGGGGCTGTATTTGTCTGTGAAAAGACTGCTTAGCTGTAGGCCTGGAGGCAGCCATGGTTATGATCCCGTACCCAAGGATATCAGAAAAAAATGAACAACAGGCTTTTTCTATATAGTGGGCTTTTTCTCGTAATCATATTATTGTACGATGCGTGGCATAACAAAGAAATTAACTCTAAAGTCTCGCAAGATACAATTCCAGAAACTGTAACAGAACCTAGAGCACCTAATAATAACAAAACCACAAAACCACAAACTCGTAACCAAAGCAAAGACCCAATCGCCCTCTCATCAGATTTTTCAGACAGCGTAGTTGTAACGACAGATACTTTAGAAGTAGAGATAAGCCTATCAGATGGATCACTAATATCATCACGGCTGCTTAAATTTGCAGAAGAGTTTGGCGTTGACGAAAAAAAAGTCCAGTTGTTAGACAAATCTATAGAAAAATATATAGCTAGAGTAGGCGTTCAAAGCAGTGATATGTTACAACCTCGTAAGTATGAGTCTAAACAAAAAAATTATAGGCTGGATGACAACGATCACATCAGTGTAGAGCTAATAGGCACATCAAAAGACAATGTAAGGCTTGTTAAAAAATATACATTCAGAAAAGGCAGCCACTTAATAGACATAAACCAAACGATTAAGAACATTTCGCCGAGAGTTTCTAGCTGGAGACAATATTACACTCTTGAGAGAGGCGACGAGCTAAATTCAAACGCAATGCTTTATACATACACTGGTGCGGCATATTATGACGATGATGAGAAGTTCAGCAAGATAGATTTTTCGGATATAGAAGCTAATAATTTTCTTAAAAATACAAACAATAGTTGGATAAGCATGATAGAACATTATTTTTTCACAGCCTGGCTGCCTACATTAAATTCTGCAGAGCCCCAAACTATTTATACAAGATTTTCTATTGAGAATGCAAATAAGCAGTATTTAATTGGATCTGTTGGCAATTACAAAAATATAGAGCCAGACATGGAAGTAACTTTTAATAGCAGGTTATATGTTGGTCCTAAAACTCAAGCAGAAATAAAAGAGCTAGCACCTGGTCTAGACTTAACTGTTGACTATGGCGTATTAACATTCCTTGCAGCACCACTTTTTTGGATTCTGGATAAGATATTTTTTGTTTTAGGAAATTGGGGTTGGTCAATCGTTGCCCTGACCTTTTTGATTAAACTTTTATTTTTTAGGTTATCTGAGACAAGCTATAAATCAATGGCTAAGATGAAAAAGCTTACTCCTAGAATGACAGCTCTTAAAGAAAGGTACGGCGAAGATAGGAAAAAATTTAGTGAAGCATTGATGAAAATATACAAAGAAGAAAAAGTTAACCCATTAGGAGGTTGTCTGCCTATACTTATCCAGATACCAGTTTTTATTGCCTTATACTGGGTAATAATAGAAAGCGTAGAAATGAGACACGCCCCTTTTGCTGGCTGGATACTAGATTTATCTAGTGCCGACCCATTTTTTATTTTGCCTATTTTAATGGGCATATCAATGTATATCCAGCAGAAATTAAATCCTCCACCCACCGACCCAATGCAACAAAAAATATTTCTTGCTCTGCCATTTATTTTTACTTTTTTGTTTGCAACATTCCCGTCGGGACTAGTTCTATATTGGTTAACAAATAATGTTCTTTCTATAGCACAACAATATGTCATAAACAAAAGAACACTAGCTTAGTATGGATCATGGAAATACGATAGCTGCAATCTCTACTCCTTATGGAAAATCGGCGATAGGAGTAATCAGAGTATCTGGTGACAATGTCTGTGAAATTATTGAGACCTTTATCAAAAAGGATTTAGTTTCGAGAAGAGCTAGTAACGCATATATTTATGATGAAGATGGATGTGTTATAGACAATGTAATAGTAATATTTTATAAATCACCATTATCTTATACTGGAGAGGATATGTTAGAAATACAATGCCATGGAAACCCTCTAGTACTTGACTATATCCTGACCAATCTTTGCAAGAATTTAGCTTCACCCTCTAAGCCAGGTGAATTTACAGAAAGAGCATTTATGAATAACAAGATAGATCTTTCACAAGTTGAGGCAATAGCAGATGTAATTAATGCCACTAGTGCTAATGCAGCAAAATCTGCGACTTTATCTTTACAAGGGAACTTCTCAAAAAAAATAGATTTGTTAATTAATAATACTGTTGAGTTGAGAGCCTCCATTGAGGCTGCAATCAACTTTCCAGAAGATGACTCTCCAAACATCAGAGTCTCTGATACTAAATATCAAATAAACAATCTTATAAAGAGAGTGTTGCAAATAATTTCATCCGTAGATGTAGGCATAGTAATTAACCAAAAACCAACAATCACCATTGCGGGGAAACCTAATGTTGGAAAATCATCATTAGCCAATATACTCTTGGGGGAGGCTATGTCAATTGTCTCGGACGAACCTGGCACCACGCGTGATGCAATCAAAAATGAATTTGTGTTGGATAAATCTCATATCACGATAATAGATACAGCAGGCATCAGAGATACAAGCAATAAAATTGAAACTGCTGGAATATCAATGACCAGAAAGGCACTTGATGTATCAACTTTGACATTATATATGGTTGACGATCTTGTAGGCCTAGATGAAGAGGATGCTCAGATTATAAAAAATAATAGTATTAAGAATTATTGGGTAATTTCTAATAAAATAGACCTTTCTGTTGATAAAAATCCATCAATAATATCTAAAAAAAATAAAACCATTCGACTCTCGATACTAAAAAATATTGGTATTGATTTGTTAACCAAAGAAATATCCGAGAACCTGGTTCCTAGTGATCAATCCGTTGGCACTGCAAGAGCTCGGCACTTAACCCATCTTAATAATATGCTTGAACATCTTTACTTGTCGAAAGAATACAATGATAATCATCATTTAGAGCTTGTTGCCGAAGAATTAAGAATAGTTCACCAGAACATGTTACAGATAAAAGGTGGCGACGTAAATGAAGATGTCATGGATAAAATATTCTCTGAGTTTTGTATTGGTAAATAATGATGGATAAATATGATGTCATAGTTGTAGGTGGAGGACATGCGGGATGCGAGGCGTCACACGCATCAGCTAGACTCGGTTGTAAGGTGGGGCTTATTACTCTCGCTATAGACGGTATTGGTCAGATGAGCTGTAATCCTGCCATAGGTGGTATTGGAAAATCACATTTAGCAAGGGAAGTTGATGCCCTTGACGGCCTCATTTGTCGAATCGCAGATGTCTCAGCACTACAAAGAAGAAAACTAAATGCTAGAAAAGGACCTGCTGTTCAAGCGACTAGAATTCAGACATGTAGAGATTCTTATAAGAAAAATATGCAAGAAGCGATTCTTGGCAATAAGAACATAACTGTTATTGAAGCCATGGTATCGAGTCTGATTGTCAACAACGGTGAAGTAGTGGGTGTCAAAACAGATTCTGATACTAGGGATATTTATTCTAAGTCAGTTGTTCTTACTACAGGTACATTTCTTGGCGGTATGATTCACATAGGAACAAAATCCTTTTCATCTGGTAGAGCGGGTGATGAAGCTTCTAATCATTTAGAGAAATTTTTTAAAGACTCAGGTTTTAAAATAGGCAGATTAAAAACCGGTACTCCGCCAAGAATTTTAAAAAATTCCGTTAACTTCGATGCTTTGAAAATACAGGCCAGCGATAAGGATCTGCCACATCTCTCATATCTATATGATCAGTATGGTGTTTCTTGTCCGAGCATTAATGAGATACCATGTCATATCACATACACCAATCCTAAAACGCATAAGATTATTCTAGATGCTCAGACATTATCACCTCTGTTTAATGGTTCTATAAAGTCTGTGGGACCAAGGTACTGCCCATCTATTGAAGATAAAGTACATAGATTTACTGACAAAGACTCTCATCAAATATTTCTTGAACCAGAAACATTGACAGATAAAGAAATATACCCCAATGGTATATCAACATGCTTGCCTGAAGAAACACAACTAGAATTTCTAAGGACGATCAAAGGACTTGAAAATTGTGTTATAACACAACCAGGCTATGCCATCGAATACAGTTACTTTGATCCAAGAGGTCTATCTAAAAATCTCGAGACTAAAGAAATTAAAAACCTATTCTTTGCTGGCCAGATAAATGGAACGACAGGTTATGAGGAAGCAGCAGCACAAGGCCTGATAGCAGGTCTTAATGCTGGGCGATCTGTGGATGGCAAACATAAATGGTGTCCTGATAGAAATCAGGCTTATATAGGAGTCATGATAGATGATCTAGTAACCCTTGGTGTCAACGAACCTTATAGAATGTTTACAAGTAGAGCAGAGCATAGACTAAGACTTAGAGAGGATAATGCTGATCAAAGACTCACGATGATGGGTCATGAATTAGGAATAGTCTCAGAAAAAAGACTACATATGCTAGAATTGAAAAATCAAAAAATACAGGCGGAGAGTTCTAGGCTGGAATCCATTAAAATATATCCGTCATCTGACATATCTTTAGAAATAGAAAAAAAATTCAATGTTAAAATTAGAAACCAACAGACTTTAAAGAGTCTGCTTAAAATGTCAGACATTAGATACCGAGATATTAGAAATTTAGGAAATTTTGGAATGACAGCGAATTCTGACATTGGGCATCTGGTGGCGATACAAGAGAGATATTCTGGGTACCTAAAAAGACAAGATGCAGAGATATCAAATATCACGAAGACTCATAACACCAAAATACCCAGTGACTTTATATTTACAAATATCAAAGGTCTATCTAACGAAGCAAAAGAGAAGCTTACAGCCGTTATGCCTACTACTTTAGGACAAGCATCAAGAATTTCGGGAATAACACCTGCAATTATATCCTTGTTAAGAATCTACATTAAGAAGAACAAGCCACATCAATCTTAAAAACTACAGGCAAATGAGATGCCCGATAAAAATAATGATCTAGAAACTGTATTGGAAGCATTAGAACTCAGCAATGATAACAAGGGCAAAGAGCTGCTAATAAAATATATAGACCTGCTTTTTAAATGGCACAAAAAGAATAATATTTTATCTACCAGAGATAGAAAATATTTTATACAGAGAGACCTATTTGATTCTCTCTCTATCATTAAAGAATTGCCGGCGGGGGATCTATTAGACATTGGAACAGGAGCAGGGATACCAGGAATTCTTATCTCATTTTTCAGACCAGAAATAAAAGTATCATTGCTAGACAGGAGAGATAATGCGATAAGGTTTCTAGAGCATGCTAAACTAAAATTAGATTTAAATAATGTTAATATTATTAAAACTGATGCAAAAAAAATGAACATTGAGGATACCCCCAAAGCCGTGCTTATAAAAAACTTCAGCAATAAAATTATCTCAAAACTCAATTTTGAAGACAAACTTATGCATATTATAAATATAGTGAGAGCAGGTAACTGCAAAAAAACACCAATATTCATGCTAACTGGATCTTTGGCCCTCAACACTAAAAATATTTCTGCTGAGTTTGAAGCAATTTCCAAGTCTAATTTCTCTGTTAAAAAAATTGACACGCCTTATTTTAGTACTAACCGTTTTTTACTGGTAATTACTCATGTCTGAAATACTTGCAGTCGTAAATCAAAAAGGCGGTGTAGGCAAAACAACTACATGCATAAATTTGTCTGCTAGTTTGAGCAAAACAAACAGAAAAGTATTATTAATAGACTTGGACCCTCAGTCTAATGCAACAAGAGGATGTGGAATCGATCCCCACTCAATTCCATCCAACATTAATGATTTACTATTAGACAGAACGTCATTAGGGGAAACGGTGATCAAGGTTGACGTTTCAGGATTCTCTTTGTTGCCAGCAACTCCTGATTTAACAGAATCGGAGGTTATGCTGATCAACTCACAAAAGAAAGAATACACATTAAAATCTGTCCTAGGCAATCTAGAGGAGAGTTATGATTATATAATAATAGATTGTCCTCCATCATTGAACATATTGACGGTTAATGCTTTATGTGCAGCGACCGGTGTTCTAATTCCTGTCCAATGTGAATTTTTTGCATTACAAGGTCTCAGTGAATTAATTACTACAATAGAAACGATTCAAGGTAACAGTAATGAGCATCTCAAAATTAAAGGTATTCTTAGAACTATGTACGACCCCAGAAATAATTTGGCTATGGACGTAAGCATGCAACTCCTGAAATTTTTTGATGATAAGGTTTATAGAACAATGATTCCAAGGAATATTACTCTTGCTGAAGCCCCAAGTCATGGTATGCCTGTTATCAGTTACGATAACCGCTCGAAAGGAGCGCTTTCATACCTATCTCTAGTTGGCGAAATCCTTAAACAAGAAAGATAGTGATCTATACTTCTTGATCATACCGAGTTATATTTATCATATGAGTAAGAGAAAAGCACTGGGATCTGGGCTTGAGGCATTGCTTAGTTCAAAGCCAGCCACTTCATTACAGAAACAAACTGATAGTGAAGTTCATTCATCTATTACAATAAGGTCAATACCCATTCATGAAATATCTCGTAATAAAAATCAACCAAGACAGGTCTTTTTTGATGATGCCTTAGAGTCAATGGCTTCATCTATTAAAGAGCGAGGCCAGTTGTCTCCAATTCTAGTCCGAAAAGTTAAAAATGGTTATGAGTTGATAGCGGGTGAAAGAAGATGGAGAGCAATGCAGTCGATCCAAGAGCATAATATAAATGCTATAGTTATGGATGCTGATGACAAAGAGTCTGCATTAATTGCGATTGTTGAGAATGTTCAAAGAGAGCAATTAAACTCTATTGAAGAAGCCGAGGCGCTCTTGAAGCTCTGCGATGATTATCAAATGAGCCACGACAATATTGCAAAATATACTGGAAAATCTCGGTCACATGTAACAAACCTACTCAGACTAAATGAGCTTAGTGACTACACTAAGTCAAAAATTATTGATGGATCAATTGAGATGGGTCATGCTAGAGCCGTATTATCTTTAGACATAACATCACAAAACACTGTAATTAAACGGGCAGTAAAAAGAAATCTATCCGTCCGTGCTGTAGAGGCATTAGTTAGAGAGAAAAAACCTGGTAAGTCCAAAAGTACTAATCACAAATCTCAGGATACAGTCTCACTTGAAAATCAATTTTCTGAATATTTAACTGCTGATGTAAAAATCAATCATAGAAGAGACGGATCCGGCAAGATTGAGGTTAAATATAAATCTCTTGAAGAACTTCAAGGCATAATGAACAAGTTTAAATAATGCTATAAAATTCCATATTTTTCTGTATATAAATTGAACTGAGCTGAATACTCCTCTATACTACTGATAGCCATTAAGGAAGTGGTTTTTGCTCCATGGTGAACATCAAAAGTGTTAAGGGTAATAATATATCAAGGCTCGATTTCCATAGTTGTAGCACTTGTTTTTCTGAGCTTTGACTCAGTGACAATTTTAGCGTCTTTATATGGCGGTATTGTGTCAATAATGAATACATTACTCCTCGCTCGAAGTGTTAATGCTGCAGGTAAAGCTGCATCTGAGCAAGAACAGACTAGAAGCGCCTTAGTGCTGGTGAAAAGTGTAGTGACTAGATTCACTTTAGTTTTAGTTAGCTTCTATTTAGGAATTGTCTATCTAAAACTAGCTGCATTAGAAATATTAGTAGCCTTTGCCCTAGCACAACTGGGATATGTCTTTTATAAGTCTAAAAATATATATTGAATTAAGTATGAGAAATAGGTTATGAGTCAAGGTGTAGGTCCAGCAACAGACAATCCAGTCGCGTATATATCGCATCATCTGCAACCACTATCTGCTGGCTCAGGGTTTTGGCAGATAAATATAGACACCATGTTTTTTAGCATTCTAATTATGATTGGTGTCATGCTAGTAGCCTATAATGTTGGCAAGAATGTAACAGCGGGAGCTCCTACCGGAATGCAAAATGTTTTAGAGACCCTGATTGATTTTGTAAATGGACTTGTCAAAGAGGCCTTCCCAAAGCCTAATAACCTTGTAGGACCTTTGGGTCTTACAATATTCTTATGGGTATTTTTGATGAATGCTATGGATCTGGTTCCAGTAGATTTATTACCAAAGCTGGCTCATATGATGGGAATAGAATACCTTAAAGTTGTTCCAACAACTGATCCACATACTACATTTGCTATGGCGCTGACAGTTTTTGCAATTTGCATATATTATAATGTAAAAATTAAAGGGCCAGGTGGATACTTCAAATCTTTCTTAGTCCACCCCTTTGGTATAGCGCTAGCTCCAATAAATTTTGTGCTAACTATGGTTGAAGAAATTGCAAAACCACTAAGTCTTGCTTTGAGACTCTTTGGTAATATGTTTACAGGGGAACTAGTATTTCTTTTGATAGCTATTCTCCCATGGTACATAATTCCTATACCAGGCAGTATGTGGGCAATATTCCATATCCTGGTAATAACATTGCAAGCTTTTATATTTATGGTGCTTACTATCATGTACATCAGTTTGGCATCAGAAGAATCACATTAAACACGAGGTATAAAATGGAAAACACACTAACACCGGAAATGATAACTCAAATTTATTCATCTACCAGTTTAGGCGTAGCAATAATGCTAGCAGCTGCTGGATTAGGTTCAGCGTTAGGCTGGGGTCTAATATGTATGAAGTATATTGAGGGTATCGCTAGACAACCCGAAATGTTGCCAGCGCTTAGAATTCAAATGTTTATTACAGCGGGATTAATGGAATCTTTTCCATTTATCGTATTAGCATTTGCCATGTTCTTTGTGTTTGCAAACCCATTTATAGGAGCAGCCAAAGCTGCCATAGGAGTATAAATTAATTTTAATTAGGTTTATAAAATGAATGTAACTGCAACTTTATTTGGTCAAATGATAACTTTTGTTATCTTCGTATGGTTCATAAAAGCATATTTATGGGAGCCATTAACTAAGGCAATGGAAGATAGAACAAACAAGATCTCAGAAGGTCTTGCTTCGGCTGAGCTTGGAGAAAAAAAAATTGAAGAGGCTAACATTGAATATAATAAAATAGTAGACGAAGCTAAACTAAAAGCATCTGAAGTAATTACTATGGCCCAACAACAATCTGTACAAATGGTAGATGATGCAAAATTAAATTCAAAAAAAGAAGCGGATAAAATCACATCTTTATCAAATCAACAAATTTTACAAGATGTTAATACTGCAAAAGAACAACTTAAAAATGACATATCTAGGATTGCGATTGATTGTGCTGAAAAAATTATCAAAGCCGAGATAGATGAGAAGAAACACAAGGCTATCTTTGACGATGCATTGAAGGAACTAAAATAAGATGTCAGACAATTACACTTACTCGAGGCCATATGGTGAAGCAGCTTTTAAAATTGCACTAGAAGGCAACGTGATTGATCATTGGTCTGATAACTTAAAAACCCTTGCCAGCGTCGTACGTGATAAAGACACTAAGGCTATTCTAGCAGATCCTAAAATTCCACAATCTACTTGCGCGTCTCTGCTACTCTCCTTTTTAGATACTTCCGATAATAAAGCTCTATCAAACTTTATTACTCTATTACTAGATAACAAAAGAATTTTTTACATCAGTGAAATCTCAGAGATATTTGATGGTATGAGGGCTCGTCATAAAAACGTTCGTATTATTGAGATTGAAACATCTCATAAGTTAGCTTCCGGCCAAATAGAAACACTCAGAGATCTATTCAAAAATAAATATAAATCAGATATTGAGATCGAAGAGATTCTTAACGAGGACCTTTTGGCTGGCATAAAGGTAAAGATCGATGATGAGGTTATTGATCTAAGTTTACAAAATCGTTTTAATCAAATTAAACAACAACTAATCATCTAATTACAAGGTATATATATGACAATCAATCCAACAGAAATTAGCGACATAATAAAAGCAAAGATTAAAGAATATGATATTAAATCTACAGCACATAATGAGGGAACGGTTGTCTCGGTCTCTGATGGTATTGCTATTATTTATGGAATAACAGAAGCCCTTCAGGGTGAGATGTTAGAATTCCCTAACAAAACATTTGGGATGGCTTTAAACTTAGAGCGCGATTCTGTTGGAGCGGTTATATTGGGTGATTATAAGCATATTTCTGAGGGCGATACTGTCAAATGTACTGGAAGAATCTTAGAAGTTCCCGTTGGTGAAGAATTATTAGGAAGAGTTGTTAACTCATTGGGTGAGCCAATTGATAATAATGGTCCGATTAACTCAAAAGGTACATCACCAATTGAGAAAATCGCACCAGGTGTTATTGAACGTAAATCTGTAGACCAACCTGTTCAGACAGGTCTGAAATCTGTTGATGCAATGGTGCCGATTGGTCGTGGCCAACGTGAATTAATAATTGGTGACAGGCAAACCGGTAAAACCGCTGTTGCTATCGATGCAATTATTAATCAAAAAGATACTGGCGTTAAATGCATTTATGTAGCTATAGGTCAAAAAGCTTCATCAGTAGCACAGGTTGTTAGAAAACTTGAAGAACAAGATGCGCTAAAACACACAATTATAGTAGCAGCTACCGCATCAGATTCTGCGGCTATGCAGTATATTGCTCCATACGCTGGATGTGCAATGGGTGAATATTTTAGAGATATTGGAGAAGATGCATTAATTGTTTATGATGATTTGACAAAACAGGCATGGGCTTATAGACAAGTATCACTGCTTTTGAAAAGGCCGCCAGGAAGGGAAGCGTATCCTGGAGATGTTTTCTACCTACATTCAAGATTATTAGAAAGATCGGCAAGAATTAATGAGGATGCCGTATCAGAACTTACTAATGGAAAAGTTAAGGGCAAGACCGGTTCACTAACAGCATTGCCTGTTATTGAAACCCAGGCTGGCGATGTATCAGCATTTGTTCCAACTAATGTAATATCAATTACGGATGGACAAATATTTTTAGAGTCTGACTTATTTAACGCTGGTATAAGGCCTGCTATTAATGCTGGTCTGTCTGTATCACGAGTTGGTGGCGCCGCACAAACAAAAATTATTAAAAAACTTGGTGGCGGTGTTAGATTAGCATTAGCACAATATAGAGAGCTAGCAGCTTTCTCTCAATTTGCATCAGACCTTGATGATGCAACTAAAAAACAATTAGATAGAGGCCAAAGAGTTACCGAGCTAATGAAGCAAAACCAATATTCACCACTTAGTGTTGCAGAGATGGCATTGTCCTTATATGCGGCAAATGAAGGTTATTTTGATGATATTGAAATTAATAAAGTTATGGCGTTTGAAAAAGCGTTACATGAATTTTCAAGATCAAACCACAAGGATCTTCTTGATATGATTAATAAGTCATTAGATTATAATGATGATATCGCTGCTAAAATGAAGGCAACCCTTGATGATTTTAAAGCAAATGGAGTTTGGTAGTGGCAGGTAGTCAAGAAATACGAACTCAAATAAAGAGTATTCAAAATACACAAAAGATAACCAAAGCTATGGAGATGGTAGCGGCTAGTAAAATGAGAAAAGCAGTGAACCAAATGGAAATGGCCAGACCATATGCTGATAAGATATCTGAAGTTATGTCACATTTAGCAAATGCTCACCCAGAGTATGATTCTGCTTTTTTTGAAGTACGAGCGATTAAAAAAAGAGCCTACATAGTTATTTCTTCAGACAGGGGTCTATGCGGGGGTCTAAATAATAATCTTTTTAAAAGCATTATTCAGCTTTCCATTCAAAACAAGAATAGTGAGATTGATTCAAGTTATAGCGTTATAGGCAACAAGGCTGCAGGCTTTTTTCAAAGGATTGGCGGCGAAGTTATATCACAATCAACCCATTTGGGTGATAGACCACAGATAGAAGATCTACTCGGAACTATTAAATCAACGATCGATAAGTTTTTATCTAAAGATGTTGATGAAGTATATATTGCATATAACAAATTCGTTAACACCGTTAGTCAGGTTCCAAAAATTGATAAAATCCTTCCAATCTCTCCTGATACAGCAGATGAGTCACAGAAAGAGTATGCACACTATTGGGATTATTTATATGAGCCTGACGCTCAAGAAGTATTGGAGTCATTATTCACCAGATATATAGAATCACTTACATATAGATCAGTTGTTGAGAATATTGCCTGCGAACAGGCTTCTCGGATGGTGGCAATGAAATCTTCATCAGATAATGCAGCAGATCTTATTGGAGAGCTACAAATAATTTATAACAAAAATAGACAAGCAGCTATTACACAAGAAATATCAGAAATTATTTCAGGCGCGGCTGCATTATAATTAATATAGAAAACGGAGCAATTTAATGGAAACAGGTAAAGTAGTAGAGATCATTGGAGCAGTTATCGATGTCCAATTTCCTCGTGAAGCAATGCCAAATATTTTCGATGCATTATTAATCGAGGATGGCGGTTTGACGCTCGAGGTACAACAACAAATTGGAGATGGAATAGTAAGAACTATTGCGATGGGAACTACTGATGGATTGAAACGCGGGTTAGATGTAAAAAATACTGGCGCACCTATAAGTGTCCCCGTGGGTGATAAGACTCTTGGTAGAATTATGAACGTTCTTGGTCAACCAGTTGATAATGCTGGACCTATCAAGGCGGAGAAAAAAATGCCGATACACCGAGCCGCTCCAACATTTTCAGAACAAGCATCAGAAATTGAATTACTAGAGACCGGTATCAAGGTCGTTGATCTAATATGTCCTTTTGCTAAGGGTAGCAAAGTAGGCTTATTCGGTGGTGCTGGTGTTGGTAAAACCGTTATATTGATGGAGCTTATTCGTAATATTGCAGCTGAGCATAGTGGATCGTCAGTGTTTGCGGGTGTAGGCGAAAGAACAAGAGAAGGGAATGACTTCTTTCATGAAATGACAGACGCTCAAGTTATAGACAAAGTAGCTTTGGTATATGGTCAAATGAATGAGACTCCAGGCAATAGACTGCGTGTGGCATTAACTGGTTTAACAATGGCAGAACACTTTAGAGATACTGGCAGCGATACATTGCTATTTGTCGATAATATTTATCGTTATACGTTAGCTGGCACAGAAGTATCCGCGTTGTTAGGAAGAATGCCTTCAGCTGTAGGATACCAGCCTACTCTAGCTGAGGAGATGGGGGTATTACAAGAACGAATTACATCCACTAAAAATGGATCAATTACTTCTATACAGGCAGTCTATGTTCCTGCTGATGACTTGACAGATCCTAGCCCTGCGACAACGTTTGCACATTTAGATGCTACTGTAGTATTATCAAGAAATATTGCTGAGCTTGGAATATATCCAGCAGTTGATCCATTAGACTCCACTAGTAGACAGCTAGACCCATCTATTCTTGGTCAAGAGCATTATGATACAACGCGGGCCGTTCAAGGAGTGTTACAAAAATATAAAGAATTAAAAGATATTATTGCCATTCTGGGCATGGATGAGTTATCAGATGAAGATAAGTTGTCAGTCAATAGAGCAAGGAAAATTCAAAGGTATTTATCTCAACCATTCTTTGTAGCTGAAACTTTTACTGGAACACCAGGCAAATATGTATCACTAAAAGATACAATTAAAGGTTTCCAAGCAATAGTAAATGGTGATTATGATGATTTACCAGAACAAGCATTCTACATGATTGGTGAAATTGAAGAAGCTAAGAAAAAAGCGGATGAGATTTAAACATGACAGAACAAACCATTAAGCTTGATATTGTAAGTGCTGAAGAAGAATTATTTTCAGCTCAAGTCCAAATGGTTTTTGCTCCCGCCCTAATGGGTGAGGTTGGCATATCACCAAAACATACGCCACTAATGACAAAACTTAAAGCTGGAGACGTCAGAGCGTTAATTTCTGAAACTGAAACCAAAACATTTTTTATTAGTGGTGGTTTACTTGAAATTCAACCTAATTCTGTAACAATATTATCTGATACCGCTATAAGAGAAGATGATCTTGATGAGGAAAGAGCAAAACAAGCAGAGTCTAAAGCTAGAGAGGCAATGGAGAATAGTGGTTCAGACATGGATTTAGTTAAAGCTAAAACAGAATTAGCACAAGCTGCAGCCCAGCTTAAGCTAATTAAGAAGTTGAAAGGAAAAAGATAGCTTTCCTAGGAGACCAGCGTGTCATTAACTACTATTATATTAGCTGCCGGCAAAAGCACTAGAATGCTCTCCTTGAAATCAAAAATCCTATTTAAAATCTCTGCTGAACCAATAATACAACATGTATATAATGCTACAAAAAAAATTAAGTCTAATCATGTAGTTTGCGTTGTGAGTAATCCGCCAAAAGAACTCATGAAATTTATCAAAGATAATAAAATAACCGCTGTAAATCAGAAAAATCCCTGTGGAACAGCTGATGCTATAAAGGCTGCTTTAAAAAAAATACCTAATAGAGCAAAAAATAACATACTAATTCTTTGTGGTGATGTCCCATTTATATCGTCAAAATCTCTTAATATTATGATAAAAAAACTTAATAAATCTGATCTTTGCCTTGGAACTTTTAATCAAGAAAATCCCATGGGATATGGCAGAGTTGTGAGAGAAGATAATAAAATTATCAAGATTGTAGAGGAACGGGATGCTACTGAAAAAATTCGTAAAATTCCGGAAATCAATACAGGAATTATTTGTGTCAAAGAAAGCCTTTTGAGAAAATATATTAATAAGATAAAAAATAATAATAAGCAAAAAGAATTTTATCTTACTGATTTAATTTCATTATTAAGCGATAATGACTATAAGATATCTAGTTATAGTATAAAGGATGAATTGGAGACAATGGGTATAAATTCTAAAAAAGATCTGGTAGATCTAGAAAGAAAATTACTTGTTAAAAAAGCTACGTCTTTACTAGACAAAGGCGTACTCATTAGAGATGTTCAAAGAACTGATATAAAGGGTGATCTTAAAGTACAAAAAGATGTAGATATCGATATCAATTGTATTTTTGAAGATAAGGTTAGTATTGGTTCCAGTACAACAATTGGGCATAATTGTTATCTAAACAGATGTAAAATAGGTAAAAATGTTCACATCAAGCCTAATACAATAATTTTTGGTGCAACAATCGGAGATAATTGTATTGTAGGACCTTACGCAAGAATCAGGCCTGGCGCTGTTCTTAAAAATAATTCACAAGTTGGGAACTTTGTTGAAATTAAAAATTCAACTATTGGATCTGGAACTAAGGTTAATCATCTAAGTTATATTGGCGATGCAACCCTTGGCTCTAACATCAATGTGGGCGCGGGTTGTATAACTTGTAACTATGATGGTGAGAAAAAACATAAAACTGTTATTGAAAGCGATTCATTTATTGGGTCAGGAACAAGGCTAGTTGCACCCGTAACAGTTGCCAGAGGGTCTTACATTGCTGCTGGATCCACTGTTACAAAAGATACACCCGGTGATGGTAGCTTAACGATTGCAAGAAGCAAACAAGTCTCTATACCTAAATGGAAAAGTAAATCTCAGAAGGGTAAAAAATAATGTGTGGAATATTTGGTGCTGTGTCATCTGCAAATGTCCACCAGGATCTAATTAAGGGTTTATCAAAACTTGAATATCGAGGTTATGATTCGGCAGGCTTATCACTAATTACGAACACTAATAAGATTAAAAGAATAAGATGCACGGGTAAAGTTAATGCCCTAAAAAAACTGTTAGTATCCAGTAAACTCAAGGGAAACTGTGGAATTGCTCACACACGATGGGCAACCCATGGTATGCCAAATCTAAAAAATTCACACCCACATAACTATGGTCGATTTTCTATTGTGCATAATGGAATAATTGAAAATTCTGATGAGATAAAAAATTTCTTAATAAAGAAATTGCATAAATTTTCATCAGACACAGATTCTGAAGTTATCGCTCACCTGTTAGAATATTTCTCTAAAAAAAATAAAAAGCTATCAGATATATTGCTTAACACATTTAAAAAACTTAAAGGATCATTTGCTCTAGGTATCATGTATGAAGATCAACCCAATAGTATAATTGTTGCGTCAAATGGCAGCCCTTTGTTAATAGGTATTGGGAAAAATGCTAATTATATAGCATCAGACATTCATGCGCTGGCGAGTAAAACAAAAAAATACATACCTCTGGAGGATAATGAGTTTGCAATAATTACGAAGGATACGGTTGAGCTTTTCAACATCAGGGGTAAAAAAATTAACAGAGATTCATTAGTAACCAAGCAAAATATAAACTCTGTTTCTAAAAATGGATTTAAACATTATATGCAAAAAGAAATATTTGAACAGAAAGATATTATTATGAGAGTCATTAAAGATAGACTAGGATCAACTAAGATTCTTCCAAATATCTTTGGTCCTAAATCTGATCAAATGCTTAAATCTATTAAACATGTTCACTTTGTAGCATGTGGGACTAGTTATAACGCATCTCTAGTAGCAAAGTATTGGATAGAAGAAGTTTCTGATATTATGTGTACCGCTGAGATTGCCAGTGAATATAGATATAGAACTATTAATGTCCCTAAAGACACTCTATTCGTTGCAATATCTCAGTCTGGAGAGACAGCTGACACGATCTATTCAATTAAAAAAGCAAAACAGAGTAATTATAGATCAGTATTATCAATCTGTAATGTACCTGAAAGTACAATCACTAGACTTTCAGATTACAGTTATCTGATGCAAGCCGGGCCAGAGATAAGTGTTGCATCAACCAAAGCTTTCACATCACAATTGGTAGCTTTATTGTTGCTTGCGGTTACTTTATCTAGAACGT
>MDSV01094409.1_pt1 | contig 17500 bp, 17 predicted proteins | sample 810851 | NCBI WGS metagenome assembly MDSV01 (sample SAMN05326640, study PRJNA326480) | marine metagenome | isolation source: seawater | place: Atlantic Ocean: North East | collected 2012 | reverse complement strand
AAGTCAAAGCCCAACAGTTCCCAGAGGGAGTTGGCGTCAGAACTTGGGTTTAGTTTGGGCAAAATAAATTATTGTTTAAATGCTCTTAAACATAAAGGTTTAATTAAAATTAAAAATTTCAAAAAAAATCCGAATAAGATTAGATATGCATATATTTTAACACCAAAAGGTATAGCCGCTAAAACAGCGCTAACACTCAATTTTATGAAAAGAAAAATGAAAGAGTATGACGAACTAAAATCTGAAATAGATAAGGAAAATTAAATGTGGGCTGTTTTAAAATTTGATAAAAAGAATCTTCATAATTTAAAAAAAGATTTTTCTGATAAATTAGGTAATGGATTAAAATTTTATATGCCAAAAATTCAATTAAAAAAATTCAATAAAAAAAATATTATTTTAAGTGAGAAGCTGATATTGGGAGATTACCTTTTTTGTTTTCATCCAAAATTTTCAAAGCAATCTATTTTATCGACTTTAAAATATGCAAAAGGATTAAAATATATTCTTGATAACTTTTTTAGTTCTCAAAATGAGATAGAAAATTTTATTAGAAAGTGTCAGGACAATGAAGACAAAAATGGATACGTCAACCCATCATTTTTTGATTTTGAAAATCAAAAAAATTATGAATTTATGTCCGGACCTTTTTCAAATTTAATAATTAATATAATAAGTCAAAATAAGTTATCTATAAAAGCTTTAATAGGCAGTTATAGAATTACAGTGTCTAAGAAAGATAATTTAGTAAGACCTGTATAAGAAAAGAAATATAATTTATGATGTGTAAAAAATTTGCTTTTTACATAGTGCGGAGCTATGGTTTTTTTAGAAGAATTTCATAAATGACTAAATATATCATTACAGGAGGTGCAGGTTTTATTGGAAGTCATCTAGTTGAAAAACTAGTTGATAGAAAAAAAAAAATAGTTGTTTTAGATAATTTATCAACTGGAAGAATTGAAAATATAAATAAATTTAAGAATAAGATTAAATTTATAAGATGTGATATTTCAAAAAAAGGCGATTGGATCAAAGAAATAAAGGGTGATTGTTTTATTTTCCATTTAGCAGCTTTAGCAGATATTGTTCCAAGTATTCAAAACCCAACAAAATATTTTAATTCAAATGTGACTGGAACTCTCAATGTTTTAGAGGCATGTAGAAAAGCTAATATTAAAAAATTTATTTATTCTGCTTCATCATCGTGTTATGGAGTTCCAAAAAAATATCCAACTACAGAAAAAGAAATAGACAATCCAATTTATCCTTATGCTATGACAAAAAAAATGGGAGAGGATTTAGTTATGCATTGGGGAAAAGTATTTAAAATACCTGTAATATCATTAAGACTTTTTAACGTATATGGAACAAGATCTAGAACTTCAGGTACTTATGGTGCAATGTTTGGGGTTTTTTTGGCACAAAAAATTGCAGGTCAACCTTTTACTGTTGTAGGCAATGGAAGACAAACTAGAGATTTTACTTATGTTTCTGATGTTGTAGAGGCTATTCTTAGAGCAACTAATTCAAATTTAAAAAATGAGATTATGAACGTTGGCAGTGGAGAAACTGTGAGCATTTTAAAAATTATAAATTTATTAGGTGGTCAAAAGGTCTACATTAAGAAAAGACCTGGAGAACCAGATTGCACATTTGCTGATATTAAGTTAATTAAAAGAAAACTTGGCTGGAAACCGAAAATCAAAATTGAGGAAGGTATAAACATGCTTTTAAAAAATATAAAATATTGGAAAAAAGCACCTGTTTGGACTCCAAAAAAAATAAATAACGCAACAAAGCTTTGGTTTAAATATCTTAAAAATGCCTAATAAAATATACACTTTAAACAAACTCTCGGAAATTCTTAAAACAGAGAGAAAAAATTTAAAAAAGATAATTTTGTGCCATGGAGTATTTGATTTGCTTCATGTAGGACATATCAAACATTTAGAAAAAGCTAAAAAGCTTGGAGATAAATTAGTAGTAACAATTACTGCTGATAAATTTGTTAATAAAGGTCCAGGCAGACCAGTTTTTAATCAATCTCTTAGAAGTGAGGCAATTGCTGCAATTGAGTCTGTTGATTACGTTGCAATTAATGACTCTCAGACAGCAATTAATCCTATCAAATTTTTAAAACCAAATATTTATTGCAAAGGTAAAGATTATAAAAATTTAAAAGATGATTTAACAGGAGAAATTAAAAATGAAATTAAAGAACTAAAAAGAAATAATGGGAAAATATTTTTTACTGAAGAATTAACTTTTAGTTCAAGCAGACTTATAAATAGATCAACAGATTTTTATTCATCAGCACAGAAAAAATACTTAGATAAAATTAGAAGAAAAGTTGATTTTAAAAAAATTAAAAATTCAATAGATAGTTTTAAAAAATTAAAAATTCTTACAATAGGTGAGACTATTATAGACAAATATAATTTTTGTGAAGCTATAGGAAAATCGGGAAAAGAACCGATTTTAGTATTGAAAGAGTCAAATGAAGAACAATATTTTGGGGGTGTTTTGAGTATCGCTAGAAATTTATCAAATTTTTCAGATAATGTAACTTTGCTATCAATGCTTGGAGAAAATAAATCTTATCTAAAAGAAATTAATAAATTTTTACCTAGAATTATTAAAAAAAATTTTATTTTTAAAAAAAATTCACCAACAATAGTAAAAAAAAGATACGTTGATAAAGTTTCTGGAAGTAAATTATTTGGAATTTATAATTTTAATGATGAAATGATTTCAAAAAAAAATGAACAAGACTTTAATAAAAAACTTTTAAATCTTATTAAAAAAAGTGATTTAGTAATTGTATCTGATTATGGACATGGTTTTATCTCAAAGAAAAGTGCAGAGATAATATGTAAAAATTCAAAATTTTTAGCCATAAATGCTCAAGTAAATGCTGCAAATATAGGTTATCATACTTTAAGAAACTACAACAATTTTAACACTTTGATAATAAACGAAAAAGAAATAAGACACGAAATGAGAGATAAAAATACAAAATTAATTTCTTTAATGAAAAAACTTTCAAAAGAAAAAAAAATTCAAAATTTAATTGTTACTCTTGGGGGTAGTGGCTCAATACTTTACAATTATAAAAAAAATAAAATTTATTATGCGGATGCATATGCTAAAAATATAGTAGATAAGATTGGAGCAGGTGATACGATGCTATCTTTAATAGCCCCTTGTTTGAATTCTAAAATTGATATTGACGTGTCTTTATTGATAAGCTCTTTAGCTGCAGCCCAATCAGTTGAAAATATTGGAAATAAAAATTCTATCAAAAAAGTGAATATATTAAAAAATTTAGAAAATATTTTAAAATAAAATGAATTTAGAGCTGAAATTAGACAAATATTGGAGATACTTGGAAAATAAACATACTCCTCCAAAATATGTTGGAAGAGTCAATGAACTTCAATTTTCAATTCTAAAAAAAGCTATTGATAAAAAAGATGAAAAATTCTTAAAAAAATTAATTAGAAAAATGTACATTGATAAAGAGGCCTTTATCTTAAAAAGTTGTGCAACCAAAGGATTAAAAAAGGTGATGCTTGATTTGGCAAATGATTTTAAAAAAAAAAGAAAATCAAATTTCTACAAAATGTATGATGGAGTTCCTAATTTTCACAGAGCTATTAATAAAGTAATAACAAAAAAATATAGCTTATATGCTATTAAACATTCTTTTTATTTTTATAATTGGAATGCAAAATCAAAACTTGAAAAAAATCTAAAAAATGGAGCTTATTGGCATTGGAGATATATTAAATTTTTAGCTGGTAATAAAAAAAGAAAATATGAAAACAACATTCCAAGCGATGGTCAGATTGATAGATTACAAATTGTTCGATATCCCTCAGGAGGAGGTCAATTAAGAGATCATGTTGACTCAAGAAAAAATCAAAGGGTCGTATCTGGAATAGTAATGAGTAAAAGAGGTATTGATTATGAGAAAGGTGGTTTTTATTTTAATAAGGCAAAAAACAAAAGGATTAATCTAGAGAATAGGATCGATGAAGGGGATGCAGTAATATTTTATGGATCATTAGTGCACGGGGTAGAAGCGATAGATCCTGATCAAAAACTTTCATGGAAAAGTAATAAAGGCAGATGGTTTTTAGGCATGTTTGTTAATGATAGTGATCATGTTAAAAATAGAATTACGTCAGAAGATTTAACTGGAAGTATTAGAAAAAAATTTAATAAACACTAAAATGTCAATTTTGGTTTCTGGTGCAAGCGGTCAAATTGGTTCAGATTTAGTTAGAAATTTATCAAAAAATTTCAAAATTATAGCAATTTACAATACAAAAAAAAAAATGATTAAATTAAAAAATGTTGTTTGGATTAAACATAATTTTGAAAAAAAACTCCTTAGAAAATTTAATAATAGACCAAAATATATTATTCACTGTGCGGTTAATCAAAAATATTTTCAAAATAATGAAAAAAAGTATTTTCAATCAAATAGCTTAATTATGGAAAACATTATTGATTTTGCAAAAAAAAATAAATCTAACTTTATATTAAATTTATCATCTATAGATGTTTATGGTTTTATAAATAAGAGTTTTGTAAGTGAAGAGTATTTACCCTTACAACCTAATATTTATGGAAAAATGAAATTAAAACTCGAGGAAAAATTATATAAGGAAAACATAAATTTTGTAAATTTAAGATTACCCGGTGTTCTTAGTAAGAAGAATCAAAATTTACAAAGACCATGGTTAAATAAAATTATAAAGCAAATTAAACAAAATAAGAAAATTAATATTTTTAACCAAAAAAAGAAATTTAATAATGTGATAGATACTAATGAAATAGCTAGACTATTCAGGCATGTAATAAAAAAAAAGATCATTATAAGAGACACTTTTAATTTTGCATCAACTTGTCCTATAAAATTAAATAAAATCTTAAATTTAATTAAAAAAAGGTTCTCGTCAAAAAGTGTATTTTATGAAGACAAGAATTCTAAAAAAAATTCATTTTATATTTCAGTGAAAAAAATAGAAAGAAATTTAAATTTTAAGACTTTGACTACCCAAAAGTTGCTTACTAATTATTTGTAAATATATGATAATCAAATCTGCTAAGGGCATTATTGTTTTAAAAAATAAATATCTTTTACAATTAAGAGATAACAAAAAAAATATTTATTTTCCAAATTTTTGGGGTCTTTTTGGGGGTCGTGTAGATACAAATGAAACTTTTTCAAAGGCATTAAAAAGAGAAATTAAAGAGGAAATCAATTTGATTGTTAATATCAATAAAAAAATTTTTTCAACAACTTATAATATGATTGGATTAAAAAAAAAAAGAAAAATGGTTTATTATGAGTGTCAAAAAATTAAAAATACTGAATTAATTTTATCTGAAGGTAAAAATTTTGGATTGTTTAAATTTGAGGAATTAAAAAATTTAAAGATAATACCATTGGATTTTGTTGCAATTAATACGCACTATCATTATTTTAACAACTATACTTCATTATATAGATAAGTTATATAAACGAAATGACTACAACTAAAAAAACAAATTTAAGCCCAGCAGAGTTGCAAAGAAAATATCATCAAAATTTGGTATTTAATTATGCCGAATATCCAACTTGTGACCATTGGGATTATAACTTCAAAAGTAATGAATATAAAAAATCTTTAGTTGAATGGCTTAAAAAAAATCCAGATGAAAGTATTTTTTTTTATGTTCATATTCCATTTTGTGAACAATTGTGTTGGTTTTGTACATGTAGTAAATTTATAACTAAAAGCTATGAACCTGTTAAAGCATATCTTCCTTATTTGTATAAAGAGATTGACATGTTGTTTCAATTATTAAATGAAAATAATATTAAATTAAACGTAGGAACAGTATTTTTTGGGGGGGGATCACCTACAATTTTAAATAGAGATGATTTAAAATTTTTAGTTAATAAACTAAAAAAGTCATTTGATTGGTCTAATGTTCAAGATTTTACTGTAGAAATTGATCCAAGGCGAGTTGATGCTGAAAGATTACTTTATAACCACAAAGAATGTGGTGCAAATAGATTGTCTTTTGGAATGCAAGATTTTGATGAGAATGTTCAAAGAAGAGTAAATAGAATCCAACCATTTGAAATGTTTGAAAATATTCTAACAAAAGAAGTTAGAGAAGCTTATGAAACCATAGCTTTTGATTTATTAGTTGGTCAACCAGGACAAACAAAAGAAACAATGAAAAAAACCTGTGATCAAATTATTGAATTAAAACCAACTAAAGTTCAAACTTCTTTACTTGCGTACAAGCCTTGGATAGCCAAGGCTCAGATAAGAATGGTTGAGGAAGGTCCTTTACCAGATTTCATAGAAAGAAAAGAATTATTAGACGTAATTAATGATAAATTGGAAAAAGCAGGCTATTTAAGAATAGCATTTGAAAGTTATGCATTACCAACAGATCCCATGATAGAAGCAAAAAAACAGGGTAAAGTTCATTATGGTGCAGCAGGAACTCAACGTGGTGGTAGAGTAAACTTTGTTGGTGTTGGAAGTTCGACAAAAGGGAACCTAGGAAATGATTATTATTCTCAAAATGCATATAGTTTAGATGCTTATAAAAAGTGTATTGATAAAGGAATTTTTCCAACTCATAGAGGCATGAAATTATCAGAAGATGATAAAATTAGACAGCATGCAACACAACAATTGAGAACATATTGGAAAATTGATTATGAGGATTTTAAAAAAAAGTTTGGGATAGATTGTAAGAGTTATTTTAAAAATGAAATTGAAAGTTTGAGTGAAATGGAAAAAGATGGATTAGTTGAAATTAGAGACACTGAAATAATTGTAACAAAACTAGGTTATGATTTTGCTCAATTTATTACTAATCATTTCGATGTTTATGATCCGCCAAGTAAAACTTATAATGAGCGGCTTTTAACAATTGAAAAAGCAAAACAGGCCCAAGCAAAATCAATAGAATATTTTAAAAATCTTTAATTAGTTAAATCATCATGAACATACTATCAATTCAAGATGGATATAATGCATCTGCATCATTAATGGTAAACGGTAAAATTGTTTTAGCGTTACAAGAAGAGAGATTTAATGAAATTAAAAATTACACTGGATATCCATATCAGAGTATAAAATATTGTTTAGATTACTTAAAAAAAAATAATTTAAATTTAGATAAAGCAGGATTTGTTAACAAGTATTACAATCCTTATGTTCAAAAAATTAAAATTTATGAAAATTTTAAGCCAAATGATTGGAGAAATTGGTGGAAAACAAAAATTAATTTTAATTACTTTGCTGGTAGTAAAGGGAAAGAAGTAAAATTTTTAAAAAATAAGAAAAGAGATAAAAAAACGATAAGTTATTTAAAAAAACTTAAAAATAGATATAAGAATAAATTTGAATACTATAACTATAATTTTCTCAATAATTCTACTGTCAACAAGCCAGATTTAGAATTAAAATTATTAAATAAAGAAAGACTTAAAACTTTTATTAAACAAACTGGTCTTGAAAAAAATAAAATTGAATTCTTAGATCATCATACTTGTCACGCTTTTTACGCTTATTATTCTTCAGATTTATTTGGTAAAGATTGTCTTATTTCTACAATTGACGGTGGAGGAGATGGTTTTCAGCAAACAACTTGGTCCGTAAAAAATAAAAAAATTAAATTACTATCAAGAAATAATTCTTGTCCACTTGGAAAATATTGGAAAATTGTATGTGTGTTGTTATCACTGAAACCACATGAACATGAATATAAAGTAATGGGTTTAGCTCCATACTCAAAGGAAAAATATACAAATGAAGTTTTTAGAGTATTAAAAGATTTATGTGAAATTAAAAAATTTGATATTTTAGAAAAAAAGTTACCAAAAAATTATCAAAGTTTATATGAGTATCTAAATGAAAAATTTGCAAATTACAGGTTTGATGCGATTTCTGGTGGCATACAAAAATATACAGAATATTTGGTAACTAAATTTATTAAATCTGCTTTAAAAAAAACTCATCAAAAAAATATTGTTGCTAGTGGTGGACTTTATATGAATATAAAACTTAACAAAGCAATTTCAGAAATTAAAAATTTAAAAGACATATTTATTTCAGGCTCTGCCGGAGATGAGTCTTTAAGTATTGGTGCATGTTATTATTTAGCTCAAAAAGATAAAACTTATCCATTAAAAGATCTTTATTTAGGATACAGAGAGGAAAAAATTAATCTTAAAAATTTGCCAAAAGATGTAAAATTTTATCAAATCAAAAATTTAAAACCAATTATAAAAAATCTTTATAATGGGAAAATAGTTGGGATGTTTAATGAAAGAGCAGAATTTGGAGCAAGAGCACTCGGAAATAGAAGTATCCTAGCTAGACCTGATTTAAGTGGAACTGTTAAAAAAATTAATGAAGCTGTAAAAAATAGAGATTTTTGGATGCCTTTCGCAGTAAGTATCTTAAAAGAACATCATAAAAAATATATTATTAATAAAAAATCATTAAGATCACCACATATGACAATGGGTTTTGATACTAATAAAAAAAATTTAAAAAAAATTATAAGTGGAACACATCCATACGATGAGACTGTCCGTCCTCAAATACTAGAGAGAAAATTTAATCATAAATATTATGATTTAATAAATGGTTTTTATAAAAAAACAAAAATTCCTGCTTTGTTGAATACAAGCTTAAATTTGCACGGAAAACCTACTGTTAGTAATTTCAAACAAGCAATTTTTACATTAAGAAATTCAAAACTTGATTGTCTGGTTGTTGATTATAAGTATATTTTTTTTAAAAAGTAATTTTTTTAATTTGATTTAGGTAATGAAATACAGAAAATTTTCTGATTTAAGTTGGAATGTCTCAGAAGTAGGGCTTGGTTGTTGGCAAATCGGATGGTGCTGGGGTGATGTTTCAGACCAAGATGCAAAATTATTATTAAAAAAAGCTTTAGATAAAGGAGTTAATTTTTTTGATACTTCAGATACATATGGTGATGGAAGAAGTGAACGATTTTTAGCAGAACTAAAAAAAACAACTAAAGAAAAAATTTATATTACTACTAAATTAGGTAGAAGAGTTAGAGGCACAACATATAAAAAGGGATATAAACATAATCCGATGGAAGAGTTTGTTGATAGATCATTAATTAATTTAAATACTGATTGTATAGATTTATTACAACTACATTGTCCACCATCTGACTTATGTTCAAAAAAAGAAACCTATGAGTTAATGGATGAAATTGTTAAGAAGGGTAAGATTGCTAATTATGGAGTAAGTGTTTGGAAAATATCTGACGCAATGGAGGCAATTAAATTTAAAAATGTAAAGAGTATTCAATTAGTCTTTAATATGTTTAGGCAAAAACCAATAGAGAATTTTCTCAAAGAAGCAAAAAAAAGAAATGTTGCAGTAATTGCCAGAGGACCACTTGCCAGTGGATTATTAAGCGGTTCAATTAATAAAGAGACTAAATTTCCGGAAAATGATCATAGAAATTATAATATTAATGGTACAGCATTTGATGTGGGGGATACTTTCTCAGGTGTTAATTTTACTAAAGGTTTAGATGCAGTAGAGGAATTAAAAAAAATTGTGCCTAAAGATTTTTCATTATCAAATCTAGCTTTAAAATGGATACTTTCGCATAAAGAAATTACGGTGGTGATACCTGGAGCTGTAAATAAAAATCAAGTTGAACAAAATACTAATGTTTCAGAAATGGATGAAATCATACATTTATATCCAAAAATAAAATCTATTTATGATAAATTTATTAAGAGGGATGTACATCATCTTTGGTAAATAATGAAATATAAATACCTAGGAAATTCTAATTTAAAAGTAAGTTCTATTTGTCTCGGAACAATGACTTTTGGTGAACAGAGTTCAAAAAATGAGTCTTGTAAGATGATGGATTATGCATATGAAAAGGGGGTAAACTTTTTTGATACTGCAGAAATATATCCAGTTTATCCAAAAAAAGAGACCGCAGGTAAAACAGAAGAAATTATCGGGGACTGGTTACAGACAAAAAAGAACAGAAATAAAATAGTTATTGCAACAAAAATTGCTTCAGGACATCCAAAAGGAGTAGGTGCTACTGGATTAAAATGGATTAGAGGAGGGTTTAAAAAACTCGGTTTTGACAAAAAGAATATGAATGAAGCAATTGATGGAAGTCTTAAAAGGCTTAAAACAGATTATATTGATTTATATCAACTGCATTGGCCTGAGAGAAACATTGCTGTATTTGGTCAATTAGATTTTAAATTTGACCCAAAGGATAATAAATGGACCCCAATTTTAGAGGTTTTAGAAAACCTTGAAAAACTTGTGAAGTCTGGAAAAGTAAGGCATGTCGGTCTGTCAAATGAGTCTCCTTGGGGAATTTTAAATTTTTTAAATATTGCTAAAGAAAATAATTTACCCAAAATTGTTTCAGTTCAAAATGGTTACAATTTAGTAAATAGAATTTTTGATATTGCTAATTCTGAAGTTTCGATAAGAGAAAATTGTGGTTTGTTAGCTTATTCCCCACTAGCAGGTGGCAGGTTAAGTGGAAAGTATATTAAAAAAAATAAACCTAAAAATTGTAGATATACTCTTTGGCCCAAAAGATTTTCAAGACATCATACTTTACGAGGAGAAAATGCTATAAAAAAGTACGTAAGACTTGCTAAAAAAAATAATATTTCTCCTAGTATATTTGCTAATGCTTTTGTTAATAGTAGGCCTTTTGTAACTAGTAATATTGTCGGAGCAACTTCTTTAGATCAATTAAAAGAAAATATTAATAGTATATATTTTAAAATGACTAATAAGATGATTGAAGAAATAGATGACATTCATTTATCAGATCCTAATCCTTGTTTTTAAATTAAAAATCTCTATTTTATAAAAAATGAATATAAACAATTTAATAAATATAGAACCTGGTTATGCTATATTTTCAATAGAAAATATAAAAATTTTTAAAAAATTGCGAGATTCTTTTTTAAAAAATTTGAAACTACCAAATAGACATAAAAAAAATATAAATAATGCTAGAGAACAAATAGCAAAAATGTCTAAAGCAGAAATTAATCGTTCAATGATTAATTTTTTAACCTTTAATAAGAATCTTTCTGAAATGATGATTAAATCTTGCCCTAAATTAATTAAAGATTTATGTGGAAAAGATCTGTTTATCCAACGAAGGGCACACACAACTATCAATGTTCCAGGTAATGAGCATACCAAACAATGGACTCACTATGAAATGATTTCGGGAATATCTCCCTTTAGTTACATTTTTTGGGCTCCTCTTCATGATTTAGATGATGATGGTGGAGCATATCACATTGATTTAAAGTCATCTTTAAGAATAATGAAAAAAGAAGAACAAGAGGGACTTGTAAATGGTCCAAGAGTTTTAGAAATGATGGGTTCAAAAAATCCCCCTCGATTGAAATTTGGTCAGGCAATAATTTTCAATCCTTTTGTTTTACATGGTAACATTCCTTTCCAATCTCGTTTTGCAAGGATAGCATGCAATGTAAGATTTCAGAGCTGTAATAAACCCCTTTTGCAAAAAAATACTGATTATCTAAAGTACTTTCGTTTGTCTTAAAAACTTGAATATATGACAATTGCTATCATAAACACTGATATGAATATTGGTCCATTTAAGATTCCAGGAAATGGTCAAAATATGATTACAAATAATTATGCCGAGAGAAATAATTTCAAAGTTGAGGAAATAATTCCAGAGCCTTTTAAATCCAGATCATTAGCTACAACTCAGTGGGTTCATAAAAAAAAAAAATTAAAAGCTGTTATTTTATGTTCAATTCATCAACTACCATTTGAAAAAAAAAGAGTTAAAGATTTAATTTATAATATGAGAAATGTTGAATTTCATTTCGCTTTGGAAGGAATTTCTGGGAAAGGTAAAAAATTTTTACTAGATTGCATTCAAGAAGCTAAAATATTTAAAAATGCTAAAATAATAGACAGTCAAGATATTACTTGGTCTAAACTGTATAAAATGAAAAAAAATAAAAATTATTAACTATGAATATATTGATTACAGGTGGGGCTGGTTATGTAGGATCAAAATTGGTTCCAAAATTATTAGATTTAGGAAATAAAGTTACAGTATTAGATTTAATGATTTATGGAGAAGATGTACTTGAAAATGACAAAAATTTAAAAAAAATTAAGGGTGATATTAGAGATATAAACTTGTTAGAAAAAATTCTTCCTAACCATGAAGTTGTTATTCATCTGGCATGTATATCGAATGATCCAAGTTATGAACTAAATCCAACTCTTGGCAAGTCAATTAATTTTGATGCATTTGAACCATTAGTCAAAATTTCGAGAAAAAATAATATTAATAGATTTATATACGCTTCTTCATCATCAGTTTATGGAATTAAAAAAGAGAAAGATGTGACTGAAGATATGTCGTTAGAGCCTCTTACAGATTATTCAAAATTTAAGGGTGAATGTGAAAAAATTCTTAATACATATAAATCGGACGATTTTATTACAACCACCATAAGGCCATCAACTGTATGTGGTTATGCAAAAAGGCAAAGACTAGACCTGGTTGTAAATATTTTAACAAATCACGCATTTCACAATAGAAGTATAACTGTTTTTGGCGGTAATCAATTAAGACCTAATATTCATATTAATGATATGGTGGATTCTTATATTTCAATTTTAAAAGCTGAACCTAAAAAAATTAATGGAGAGATATTTAATGTTGGTTATAGAAATCAAAGCGTCAATGAACTTGCCGAAGATGTGAAAAAAATAATAGGAGATGATGTAAAAATTTTCAATTCAAAATCAGATGATAACAGATCTTATCATGTTAGTTCAAAAAAAATCGATGAAATTTTAGGTTTTAAAACAAAATTAACAATTAGAGATGCTGTTTCAGATTTACAAAATGCTTTTAAAAATAAATTATTAACAAATACTTTTCAAAATGAAAATTATTTTAATATTAAAAGAATGCAATCAATTAATTTAATTTAATATGAATAGTAAAAATAAATTTTATCTTAATAGATCAGTAAAAAAACCATGGGGCTATGAATATGTAATTTATAATGACTATAGTAAAATAGCAGTAACATTTATTCATATCAAATACGGTCATAAAACTTCACTACATTGTCATCCTTCAAAAAAAACAGCTTTTATTATTCTTGATGGAAAAGCATTAGTTCAAATTGGAATCTATAAAGAAAATAAAAAAATATATAATTCTTTATCAAGATTAGTCCTAAGGCCAGGCTTATTCCATAGTCTTGAATCGGTCTCAAAAAGAGGACTTTATGCATTAGAATTTGAAGCACCCTATGATAAGAATGATTTACTGAGGTTTAAAGATAAATATGGAAGAAAATCTAAAAATTACGAAGGTTCTCAACATACTAAAAAAATTTTGAATAAAGAATTGATAAAATTTAAAAAACCTAAAATAGGTGAAAAAAATATTTACAATCTAAATAAAACAAAAGTTTCTATTGAAGTAATTAAAAATTTTAACGAAAAAATCAAAAAAAATGATAATTCAACTTCGGCTATCCTAGATGGAAGCATAGTTAATAATAAAGGTCAAAAAGTAATATCTTTCGGTGAGGTAATAAAAACGAAAACTTTAGAAATTTTTTGTAAAAATTTTAAAATAAAAAATAAACTTGCAATACTGAAAGTTTCAAAAAATTAAAGTTTATGAAAGTACGATATTCATATTTAAAGCAGCAATTCGCAAACTCCTCAGATTTATGGATAAAGTTGAGAAAATTTGTTTCTACAGGAGATTTTACGCTTGGAAAAGAACTAACAAAATTCGAGCAAAAATTCGCAAAACTTATTGGAACAAGGTATGCCGTTGGAGTTAATTCAGGCACTGATGCAATCAAGCTTTCTTTGAAAACTCTTGGTATCAGAAAAGGAGACGAGGTGATAACTGCTGCAAACACTTTTGTTGCAACAGTCGGTGCAATTACAGAAATAGGTGCCAAACCAGTTTTTGTTGATTGTGACGACACTTTTTGTATGAATGTCAATTTATTAGAAAAAAAAATTAATAAGAAAACTAAAGCAGTAGTTCCTGTTCATTTTACTGGCTATATGACTAATATGCCAGAATTAAAGCGTATTTGTAAAAAGTATAAAATTCCTATTGTTGAGGATGCTTGTCAGTCAATTCTTGCAAATATAAAAAATAAAAATGCTGGGACATGGGGTGATTTTGGTGCATTTTCTCTACATCCTCTTAAAAATATCAATGTTTGGTCTGATGGAGGTATTATCACTACCAATAATTATAATTATTTTAAAAAATTACTTCTTTTAAGAAATCATGGTCTTATAGACAGAGATACAGTTAAAATTAACGGTTATAATTCAAGATTAGACACATTCCAAGCAGTAGTTGGTAATTGGCTTTTACCTAAAGCTCGAATGATTGCAAACCAAAGAATTAAAAATGCTAAATATTATGATAAAAAATTCTCTAAAATATCACAGATTAGGATACCACCTAGACCATCAAATTATAAATTAGTTTATCATTTATATATCATTTTTGCAGAAAAAAGAGATGCACTTCTAAAATATTGTTTAAAAAAAGGAATCGAAGCAAAAGTACATTATCCGAAACCAATGTACTTGCAAGAAAGTTTAAAGAGTCTCAAACATAAAAAAGGGGATTTTCCAGTTACTGACTCACATACTAAAAAAATAATTACTTTTCCATGTGACCAACATTTATCTAAAAATGAAATGAACTATGTTGTTAAGTGTGTAGAAAATTTTTACAATAAATAATATTTATCAAATCCAAATTATGAAATCTTTAAGTTTATCGAAAAAAATGAATAAAAACCGGAGTTATGCTTTTAATTCAAAATTTTTGAATAATAAAAAAAATATGAGTAATTGTGTTAAATTTTTTAAAGATTATGGTTTTTGTTTATTAGATAATGTTATCCCATCAAATAAGATTAAACAAATTCGTCAAGAAATTTTAAGTGCTCAGTTTAAAAGTTCACAAAATATTAAAAATATTCAAAAAATATTAAGAAATAAAAAAATTAAAGAAAATGCTTTATTAAATAATAAGAAAGTGTTTTTAAGATCTGTTGGTAAAGAAGGCAGTCCATCTAAACCAGTAAATGATATTATATGGATGCCAAAATATTCAAAATATCTATCAAATTTAAAATTAATTCAGCTGGTAAATAATCTTTTAGATGACCACATACGAATAGTTCAATTACACCCAAAAATAATTTCTCCAAGCAATAAAAATCATTCGTCAAATGTAGAGATTGGTAACGATAATTTAGGTATGCCAAGATTATACAAGGGTCCTCCAGGTGCTAGAGATTGGCATACAGATTGGCCTCATGATCCATCAGCCTATGGTGGTGGAAATCCAAATGAGAATATTGGTTTTATAAGACAACCATTTCCAGACGTTACAATGTGTGTAGTAATAATTTTTTATCTAAATGATGTTGATGAAAAATCAGGTGGGACTTGGGTCATTCCTGGATCTCATAAAGACAAAAGGACTCCGAGAGGCCCTAAGGACAATATTACTCTTACAGCCCCGATCTCAGGTGAGATGCAAGTAAGATCTAAAGCAGGATCTGTATTTATACAGGACTCTAGACTTTGGCATTCTTCACCACTGCATAATTTTAGCAATAAAGATAGAGTAGCAGTTGTAAGTAGATGGTGTCCTTGGTGGCTTTCAGCAGATGAATTTGCACCAAAAAGTAGATTTAATATTGTTTGTAGACCAATATCTAAAAAGGAATATCAATCTCTACCTAAAAATTTGCAACCGCTGATGAAACATCTATGCTCGAAAGAGGATAATACAATTCAAAAAAAAGTATTAGATAGTTCTAAAGCTGCTGTTAAAAGAACTAGATGGGCTCATAAACTTTTAAAACAAAACAAAGTTGATTTGAAAAAAGCCAATGATAATATCAAAATAAGTTTACCTTAAATTAAAAATAATTAAATGAAAGCAGCAATTCTAGTCGAAAGCAAAAAACCATTAATTGTAGACAATGTTCAATTGCCAAGCAATTTAGAATTTGGTCAAGTTTTGGTTAAGGTTTGTTATAGTGGGATATGTGGAGCGCAAATTAACGAAATAGATGCAGTCAAAGGACCAGATAAATTCTTGCCACATTTATTGGGCCATGAGGGATCAGGAATAGTTGAGGGAGTTGGCAAAGGTGTAACTAGAGTAAAAGTTGGTGACAAAGTAGTTTTACACTGGAGACCAAGTCAAGGAGTCCAAAGCAATACAGCAAGTTATGTATGGAATGAAAAAAAAGTTAATTCTGGCTGGGTTACTACTTTTAATGAAAAATCTATTGTTTCAGAGAATAGAGTTACACCGATTCCCCAAGATTTTGATTTACGTACAGCTGCATTATTTGGATGCGCAGTCACTTCAGCTTTTGGTGCAGTAAATAATGATGCAAATTTAAAAATTGGACAATCAGTTTTAATTTTTGGAATTGGCGGCATGGGTTTAAATATCGCATATGCGGCCTCTCTTGTTTCGGCCTATCCTATTATAGGAGTTGATTTACATAAAGAAAAAATTGAATTAGGAAAAAAATTTGGTTTAACACATGGATTAATAGCCAATTCAAATGGACTCGAAAATCAAATTAAAAAAATTCTTAACAATAAAGATCCTGAAGTAGTTTTTGAAACCACGGGAAACTCTAAAGTTATGGAAAAAGCATATGAAATAACACCTGGCGATGGTAAAACAATATTTGTAGGCGTTCCTGACAATAAAATATCAATTTACTCCTTACCGCTTGCTTTTAATAAAATCCTGAAAGTTTCTCATGGGGGTGACTCAGAACCAGACAAGGAAATTCCAAGATATGTAAATCTTGTTAATAATGGTAAAATAAATTTTGATGATTTAATAACTCATGAATTTAATTTAGATAAAATAAATGACGCGATAAGTCTTTTTAGAACAGGATTAGCAGGAAGAATAATAATTAAAATTAATAAGGAGTAATAAAATTTATGGGCAAGCACATCGATATTGGTTATTTTAAAAAAAAAATAAAAGTTAGATCTAAAGTAGCCAAAGAAAGAACTGTAATAAACAAAATGTATGCTTGGGAACTTGGAAAAGAATATTATGATGGTAATAGATTAAATGGCTACGGTGGATTTAAATATGATGGAAGATGGTTAAAATTATTACCAAAATTGATTAAAAGATATAAATTAACCTCTAAATCTAAAGTTTTAGACTTAGGTTGTAAAAAAGGTTTTTTGTTAAAAGATTTGAATATTTTATTACCAGGTATTAAATCTTATGGAATTGAAAATCATTCATATGCTTTAAAAAAAGCGGTAAATTGTAAAAGTAAATTAATTAGATCAGAATATACAAAGTT
>MDSV01088945.1_pt1 | contig 17500 bp, 26 predicted proteins | sample 810851 | NCBI WGS metagenome assembly MDSV01 (sample SAMN05326640, study PRJNA326480) | marine metagenome | isolation source: seawater | place: Atlantic Ocean: North East | collected 2012 | reverse complement strand
TACAACTTTAGTCATGGAGGATAGACCACGCAACTGTTCCATAGTAAGATTACCAGAACAATCCAAATCCGCGTTTCCTATTTTTTTCCAACCACCTTTCTTCGCTCTATCAATTGCTAATAACGCTCGGTCAACGGTTGCATGGGAAATAATGTGGTCGTGGGTTGGTGTGCTAAACTCTTGATTACCATTTGTTAGGGTCAGTGTGTTGCCAATATGACGCATCATGGTTGTTGGTTCTTTGCAAGATTTAAGAAACGCGCCAACTTTGTGAACATCGGGAACTAAGATAGTTCCCGGTTTGTAACTATCCATTGCTATCCCTATACTTTTTGTAAAGTAATGCGTGGCAGTATCAACATGAGCAGTTAGTTTCATGAAATGAATAGTACATTTCAAATCGTTTACTCCTTCACCGAATCCTACCATGAATGCCAACAACGAATCTGTTTGAAAGTGTGCTTGAGCCATACTCATTCAATCACCTCCCCTGTCATTATCCAATGGATTGATTGACATTTCGTACAGATAGGTAGTTTGTCATTCGTACCGATAGGTTCTGTTACTGCTGTTGAGCCGCATAGTCTTGGTTTAGTTTCTCCTTTAATGTGTCTTACTTTGTTAGTCATTATCAATCATCTCCTTTACATATCGCAAACAGACGCAATCATGGAACTGAATATATTCTTCACCTTGATACATTAGTCTTTCTTGAACCGCGCCTGTTCCTTTGCATTGAGAACAGAGTGGGTCGGGTTTGGCTACCCATTTTTGAAAGACGCAATCACAAGGCTCGTTTATCCATTCGGGTTCACATTCACCGTCATGAGTGTGTGTGGCGGTTACAGTCCATACCTCCCCCGTACCTGCACAGACTGCACAGGACGGGTTCGGTAGGAAATGTATGTCTTCCGCGCTACGCTCACTTGCGTTGTTATGCGCTGGCTTGCCTGTTCGCTTCCAATCACTCATAGTTCGCCCTCCCGAAGTTCCGGTAGTCCGAACCATTCGGGAGAAGAGTTTTGCTTTGTTACCATGATAGTTCTTCGCTGGTCGAGAAGTTCGGGGTTTGTCTTACATTTGACGAACTCCACTTCGTACCTTGTTTCACCTGTTGGTTTGTTATCTTCTCCGCGTACTTTGCTTCTGTGGAAGTATAGTATTTGGTTAAGGTAGTTAGCAGTATGCTTTTCCCATGATACTTTCTTTCCAACAACCGCGCCGGATTTATCTTGCAAATCTTTGAAGTGAGTTTCAAAGTAAACATTCACTCCCAATTGCATTAGTGTGCGTGCGATAGTTGTTAGTTGATGGAACCGAGTAGTACGGATTTGCCAATTGAAACGCATTCCGACTTGCTCATGTGGCTTTACTTTAGCACCGATACCATCCGGTGCAGTTCCTAAGTCCTCAATGAACATACAGTTCTTAGCGACTTCATCCCATAGGTCAACCGCGGTAATTAGAACTGAATGCAAGTTTGGTTTATCGCCGGGTTTCGCAGCCCAATCGACAAGCGTTTGTCCAATCTTCATGACTCTTCTATGTGTTGCTGGATAGTCAATCGCTTCACGGATTTCACCATCTTCATCGAATGTTTCAAACATTACATTTGGACTCAAACAACGGATGTTGTTAGCATATTCTTTGTGATGAGTAACGCGGGTTGTTTGTCCACCACCATCAAAGTCTAACACAAAGATTACATCTCCGCGCTTCTTTTCTTCTTCGGTCATACTGTCAAGGACGATGCCGGTTTTACCGACACCTTCCGGTCCAACAAGACCACAGAAAATCATACTGTTTGGTACTGTCTTACCTGCGCTAACTATCTCATCCCACACTGTTGTAGCAATGGGTTTACTGTGGCTTTGCTTCTCTTCAACCAAAGCAACCGGAACTGTTTCTCCGGTGCTTGGGTCGAAAGTTGCTGCTGTTAGGGTCTTTTCTTTATTGGCTTCTGTTTTCAAATCATTTAGGTTTGGCATTTATTTCACTCTCCATATTGGCTTGTTGATGTGTCGCCACCTTCACCCGCAGGGATTGCAAGGCGAGGTACTGCGAACACACCGAATGTCTTGATTGCTGGTTGTGGACCATCATCAGTTACGCGCACACTCAATCGTCCAAAGACAATGACTGTTGACTTGACTGCGTATGGTTTCCAACCTTCATCGGTTGCTACATCGAATGGATGGCCGTTGTCACCAAGTAGTCCATGAATGTAACATGGTAGGTTTTGGCGCATTCCACCGTTGAATGTTCTTGCAAGGTCGAATGATGTTAGGCTCATTGAATAGTCGTGACCGATAGGGTCCCACTCTGATTCACGCGCTTCTTTTCTCATGTCACTTACTTTACCACGAACAAAGACCATCGGACCAACAGGGTTGTAACCCGGAATTACTTCTTGTCTTGTTTCAAATACTTCTGCAAGTGTTGACATATCCTTGATGAAACTGCTGCACTCTGGAACTAACTTGTCCGGTTTGATGACTGCTCTTAGTCCTTCATCAACGAAGTCATTACCGTAGGTGATTGCTCCGGGTAGCGCAAACGAATTGTATGTGTCAGCCCATTCGGGTTTTACATTCGCTGATTGAGCGCGCACCTTTAGTGTGCATTCACTGAACATTTGTGGAACAAACCACTCATCGGGATTGTTAGATGTTACAGTTATGCGCAGTATTTTCTGCTCGTCTAAGAAATTATCCTTCTCGTTACCGAGGAAGTAGTAGGTGCGTTGCCATCTGAAAGGAGTGATAGGTTCACCGTAGCGACTCCATTCGGAGTTGTTTTGTAGGATAGCAATTGATAGTCCATGCTCTTCAAACAAGAACCACGGCTTTGAGTCTGCCGGTTCTTCTGTTGCTACATTACCCTCTTTCTTTTCAAGCATCCATACACCATTTTCTGTATAGGCGCGTGCTACAAGTCCGAGTTGTATTGCTCCATCTAAGTTCTCCATCGCTGCTGCTACGGCAGGGGCGCGCTTGCGTTCCTGTCCATCTCTCATCTTCGGGTCTATCCCTACAAAGTAACCTACAAGTTGCGTTGCGTTTGCTTGGGAAGTTCCCGACATTACCCTGCGTTCAACTACAAATGTTTCAGCAGCGTCTATCAAGAAGTCATCCTCTTCATCGGTAGGGCTGTTAACCCCAAGTTCCATCTTTAGGTATGTGAAGAAATCACCTGTGGCATCATCAAGCGTCTTGTTGTGCTTCTCCGCCCACCACTTTAGGCGTTCTTCAACTTCCGGGTGTAGTCCCGCGTTATTTCTTTCGTTATTATTGGCTCCGTTTTGGTTCAAGTTTGGCATATTATTGTCCTCCTTTTTTTGCGTCTTCGCTGTATAGGGTCGCTATGAAGTAGTCCACAAAGGACTCATTCGATAGCGGCCATGCGTGCATTCTTAACACGAAATCTCCCCACACAGAGAAGAAGGCATATAAACTTTGGGTTTCCATCCCAATTGATTTGATGTGTTCGTGAATACGATACATCATTTGGTGTATTGAAACACCGAATTGTCCAATCATTTCTAACATGGACTTGTGAACAGACTCCCATTGACCGGCAGCAATATCAAGTGCTATCGAATCATAATCTGTCTGCGAATTGTCTAAAGTCTTACCACTAAGTATGTGATTACCTATCGCGCGAAGGTCGCCACCATAGTATGAATGTAATTCAGTAGCATCATCAGTGGTTGTTTTTCCTGTTTGTGTAAACAACAGTTGTGCATACGCGCGTGTTTGTTTTACAGTGTAAGGCTTGAATTGAAAATGTACGCAGCGTGATTTGATAGCAGGTATCACAGAAGATACATCATTGCAGGTGAGAATCCACCAGCAGTTACTTTTCTCCATCATACGCTTCAATGCTTCTTGCGCAGGTTTAGTCATTCCTTCAAACTCATCCAGCAGAATGAGTCTTTGTGTCCAAAGAGAACTGCTGTACGCAATTTCTTTTATCTTCTTTCTAACTGCATCAATGCCTCTCTCATCAGAAGCGTTCAACTCAACAAGGTCAAGTTTCAATTCGTTTGCTATGATGTAGGCAGCGGTTGTTTTTCCAAGACCCGGCGCACCGCTGAATAGCAGTATTTGGGGGCTATCACTTTCCCACTCATCAATATAGAAAAGTGGGTTCGTTGATTCATCGTGGCCGATATATTCGGCAATTGTTTTCGGTTTGTGTTCCGGCATTTTTCATCCTCACCCTTCCGGTAGGATTTACCGCGCCCCTTATAAGGGGTCTAAAAAAACCGAGGGCTGTTCTCGATATTATAGTATTATTATCATAATAAAAATAGAATATATTATTGTAATAATAATAGTATAATATTGATAATTTGTTTTGGCGTGCGTCAATCGCTACCTTCTCCATCTATCATATTGATGATGTTCTCGATGCTTTCGTGCTTCGGATTACGCTTCTTGTAGTCCATCAGTCTAAGCATTTTGAGCATATTCTTCAAGTCGTACACATACTCTTTGACAGGTGTGAGCAGACGAATGACCTGCTGAATCAGTTCGGGGTCTTTGATGATTCGTGCGTTGATGCCTTTCGTGGACAACCACATATTGAGGGCGGGTTCGTCCTTTCGTGAAACCAGCACGCGTCTTGCTACTCGGTAGCCTATTCGTGTGTTGGGTGCAAAGTGTACGCTGATTTGGAATCGACAATCTCTTGCCAACCAACCGAGGAAGAATGAGTCATCATCCATATTCATCTCTCCATCAAGTCACCTATCTGTATAGCGTCCGAGTGTCCGAGTGTCGTATCTATCCGTGTCAGATATGGCGCACGCAAGATGCGCTTGTCGCTATCATATCCGAGAGAATGGAACACTCCTATCAGACCTTCATCAATCTCCGTCATGGCTTTTGCTTCATACAAACGCACAAGCCGTTCCGGTATTTCATCTGCTTTGACATACGCATATCCAATATGGAATGGGTCGAATCCATCAAGCGCGGCTACCTTGATTCGTATGCCATCGCCTTCACGGAAACCACCAAGAATCAGCAAAGGTATGTCGAATGTTCTGCGCGGCACTACGAAGCCACCTACCGCACCACTATGGAAATAGGGTCTGTCACCATCCATCAAGCGCAGGTGTTCTCCTTCGTTTAGTGATTGAACAATTGCTCTCAAGTGCGCGCGGTCTTTAACCTCTTTAGGTTCGTGTGCGCGCTTGCTTCTGTGTTGTTTCCACAAGTCGGGCTGGTCGTCTGAATATAACCACTCAACGATATTGTTGTCTGCATCCATCTCACAAACGCAGTCATCAGTTGAACCAAAAACAGGGTCGCGCACTACCTGCTTCGCGTCTAAATCAAAACAAAAGACGGCATCTCCCCTTTGGTGCGCGTAGTAGTGTTTACCTTTTATGATGTGATAATGAGTGTTAGAGAAAGGCAGCGACCATTTATTCCATCGAGAATATCTTGGTGCTTTGAATGGATAAGTAGGTTGGATAGTGTATTCATCGGGTAGCGTTTCGTTTAGCGCACGCTGAATTACTTCTCCTGTTTGCATGACAGTTCGCATTGTCTGAAGATGATGTGTGTCATACTTCGTGATGGATGCAACCGCACGCATGATTCGTCTATAATTAAGAGAAGTTCTTCCAAACGCATAACCCCAAAACAACATCGCACTAAGTTTGGACATTGATTTGAAAATTATATCCGCGTTCACTTCACCACGGAGAATCATATCTTTGAGTTCAATGGTTTGTCTTAGCGTCAATGCCTCTCCAACATCTTGCGGCGATTCGCTTGCGAGTAGCAATGGCATTTCCTGTTCATCCATCAACCCCTCATATTCTTCTGGGAACAAACCGTAAGACTGTGCTAACATGCGCACAACATGATGTGGTTTGATTGCGCTTCGTGTGTTAGCGCAACAGATAGTAATGATTTCAAACGCACTATCAGCGTTCTCGTTAAACAGTTCAGAAAGAATACTATCATCTTTCGGCTCGTTTTGAGCCGCGCTTACTACACTCGCAAGCAATTCAAAGTTCATTCTTCTTCATCACCGGCTAATGGTACAAGAAATATGAGGCCGCGTAAGTGTGGTGGTATCAATTCGCCACCATAGTTAGTAGGCATGACAAACACTTCCTTGTTCTGTAATCTTGATAGAAGCGTGTCATCGTCAGCCAGCAGTATGATTTCGTGTCGTTCAAGAACGCGCATACCGTTCCATGAGAAGAAGAGTTCGTCACCCGCAACAAGATGATAGTCCATTGGACTTAGAGCGACTTCGTACATTTCACCGTCCTCTTCATCAGAAGGATGCCTAACTAACACAGCCCACGCTTCACTATCTGCTTCTGTCAATACCCACTCCGGTTCGGCTAAGTTAAAATCAACAATAGGTATTCCGCTTGTTGGACACACCCACTCCTTCGCTGATTCTTGCGCGGCTGCTTCGGGGTCTTGTATGAGTTCTGCGTCATCTGTATTCAGTTCAACACCTATCTTCTCGCAGACCTTCCTTATTCTTTGAAGCGGTATGAGAGAAGCCGGACTCGCCTTCAATACATTCATCGAACCATCCTCTTCCTTGCGTATAGTGGAATCAGCGATACCCCATGTATCACCAATTTGCATACGCTCTATGTGGTCTTGCGTCCATTTAATATCCTCATCAGTTGGTTCCCAATTATCTTCAATCATTTACATCACCTTTGTACCAACGGAACTTCTTACAACAGCGCGCTGGAATTAAAATATGTTCACGCCCACTTGTGTATAGGGCGATTTGATGAGGGTCTATTTGCTTACCACATGAACACAGAACCACTTCCTGTTCAAACAGTTGACTAACATAATCGAAACCCATGATGATTTGTGATTCACCATCAATGGTATCAATCAGAATGCCTTCAAGATTCGCGTCCTCTCCATTTGGTTTCAATAACCTTCCACAGTCTGTGAAATTAGAAACCGCGATGTTGAATGTTCTCGTCATTATTCACCCCGAAGGGTAAAAAGTTATTTAAGTTTGTTCTAAAAACGCGGGCATCATTTCGTATGTCTTACCTGTAAAGTCACAGACAATCTCAATCTTGTGAAAGACACCCCACGGTATAGTGCGATAGATTATCATGTCAACAAGGTCGCCTTTGTGTGTACCACAAGGACACTTATCTGTTGGTATTATGATTGCTTCAAACTCTTCATTCTTGGTTGCTGCTGCCATCTTTATTCCTCCCTAATACTTCTGCGCGTGTCATGTTTTTATCACCAAGAACCCATCTAAGAGTTTTACAAACGCCTTCTAATCCTTTGTAGGTTCGCATGGGTTTGTCTTTCATACTCATAGGTATCTTCCTGTTGACTATCAACATCTTCTGTTGATTCTTTTCGACTTCTGCTTGCTCAAGCATTTCTTGAATCTCGACCCAACTTCTATCGTATGTAAAATTGTCACTCATTTCTGAACCCCCTTGAATTGATTGTTACGCGCTACTTGACAACACACTCTAATCTTTTGAGTGGATTCAAGATTCCAAAACGCGTCATCTTCCCATCCAAACTTAACCTCAATGTATCTGCATAGCGTCTTTCTATCCATCGCTTCAAAGTCATCATCAATCTCAATACCTAAGATTGCGCCCTCTTCGTGCTTTAGGAACTTGTCAAGGAAAACATACACTCTTCCCATCAATCCTATTGTCCTTCTAATCATCCATTGTATCATTCTTCCTCATCCTCCGCTTGTTCCGCACCGCAATTGTGTTGGTAGCAGAATCTAAAACCAGCGCGTACTAAATTGTAGCAGTTGCCTTTTTGACATAGAATGCTTGTCAATCTCATTCTTCCTCATCTCCTGTTATTGCGTCTTTCAACATCGAAGCCCCAACATCAACCAGCATATCTTTGTTACTATTCTTTAGTGCTTTCATGGTTCGCTCACTTTCAATTGAATAGAATGGATTCTTCCACACCATGATATTGTCTAAGTCAATGTCTGATGGTGGTATTGTTTCAGTTGAAACGAATGATGCGCCTTCTTCACTTACACCAAGCATCTTTGTCAAGATAGGTGAGTGGTCTGTACCTAATTGCATTCGCTTGTCACCATCCGGTCTATCAAACGGAATCGTGATTATCTCTTTACTTCCGCGTCTTGAAAAACATATCCAGCGCGCTGCTGTTCCTTCACTCGTTGAGCAATAAACATAACCAAAACAAGTTACTATTCCTCTTCCTAATATCGAACCTAAGTTCTCTTTAGGTGTTGCATGATAATATCGTGGCATCACTCATCACCATCCACAGCATCAAGACCAACAGGTATGCCGTAATTGTCTAACATTGGTGCAATGAAAATATCCCAATCACCACAAGGAGTAGTGAGTCTTGCAGGTAGTTTTGCACCATCAGAATGTACTATCCACTTGTCAGTAGCGCGTCTGTAATTTTTAGTGAAACGCTTCAATTGAAATGTCGATAGTACAACATCACCAAACTTCAAAGGAGTCTTACCTTTTATCAGTTGATTCAACTCTTGCGCTTTGATAGAACCTAAACAATTAGTTGTCATATCATAGAACTTGGTATTCTTGTTTCTATCAAACCACCCAATAGTAATCATTGCGTCTGTCTTAGCCGCGTTGCTCTTAGGTGTTATCACTATTATTCTATCAACAGATACAAAACCGTCCATCGGTGCTATATCCTCCGTTTGTGCAAATCCTTCTGCTATCCATTTTCCTGTGCTTGCTCTCATATCATAACCTCCAATCCATCTTTCAGTTTTTGTAACAATGCTTTACCAATTGCATCACGCGTCTTACCGGATTCACCGTCAAGTACACGCTGAACAAGGTCTGCTTTTTCAGCAACCACTTGGTCGAACATTGAATCTATTGTGTCGTTTGCCGACAAGACTACCTTGTGGCAAGTGGACTCTTCTTGTGTCATACGGCGAACACGCGCCGCCGCTTGCTGTTCCCACGCTGGAACCCACTCTCTCTCAACGAAGAGTGTGGTGTTAGCGCGCTCAAGGTTAACTCCTTCACGCATGGCGTTGGTGGAACAGATGAGGAAATCAAGTTCTCCTTGTTGGAACATCTCAATGTAATTCTCTCTTACTTTTGATGCGGTATCACCTCTAATCATTCTGCAAGACCAAATTGAATCGTTAGGAGATAAACGCTCATGTAACGATTGCAATACATCTTTGTGGTGCGCGAAAATAACTAACGGCTTACCGTTCTGTTCAAAGTAAGTAGTCGCCCACTTAACCGCAGCATCAACTTTGAGTCGCCCTGCGATGTGTCGTAGTTCAGTCATCATATTCAATGTGAAACCTGCGTCTGATGAACCAAAGTTAGCCTGTTGCTGAACCCATTCTTCCATCCATGAATTGTATTCAACCTTGTATGCTTTGATTGCTTCCGGTGGTAATTCAAGACTGATGATTGTTTCAACCAAGTCCGGCATCTCACCTGCAATCCGTGGGTCATCCATTGACCTGCGCAACATGAAATCACGCAAGATGTGATTCAGTGGTGTTGTTATTCCATCACGACTCTTCTCAATGTTAGACGCGCCATTGTAATCCCAACCAAACGCTGTTCGCTTTGCGTTACAATACTTCTTAGCGAATGTAAAGTAGTTAGCAAATGTCGCTGGTAGCATCATGTTCAATGATGTAAAGAACTCAATAGGTCTGTTAGTAATCGGTGTTCCCGATAGAGCAATGATACCATCTTTACCTTTGGCTAACTCAAGAGCCGCCTTTGTTGATATTGCTTTAGGATTCTTGATACGATGTATTTCATCAAAGATAATACAATCATAATCGTTAGCCAACAAATGGTCTAAACGCTTACTGAGAATATCATAGTTGATGATGTTGAAGCGCGTCTGCTCAATATCACCCGACCATCCGTTGATGATGAAGGATGAAGTGTTGCCACCTAACCACTTCTCAATCTCGTTAGCCCAATTATGTTTAACGATAGATGGACACACGATTAGAACTCTTTCGTGTTCACCGATGGTTGCACATCCAAGAGCCTGTAATGACTTACCAAGACCCATTTCGTCAGCGATTAGAATACGCTTGCGTCCACCTGTCATATACATGATTGGTGCTACGCGCTGATATGGTCGCATCATCTCATACTGATACTGCATAGGTAACTCAATCTCGGTATCAACCGCGCTTGATAGTTTCACTCGTTGAAGAGTTTCAGCGTGTGATTGCTTGACATACTCATTGTTTTCAATAGCGTCTGCCAACGGTTCAAAGTGTGGTCGTACTGCGTTTGCCACAGCCATAGCAGTAGCAATAGGAATCATCCAACGCTTCTCTTTAGCCATCCACTTTGCATTACCCGCAGCAGCAGTTTTCATTGAACTGTTAATGTCTTTCCAATTAGGTTGGAAATCCCACTCAAGTATCAGTTTATCCGGTGCTGAATAGAAAACGCGTGCTGATGTTAGTTGCACACAATCCTCTATGTGCAAACCATAGCATTCCGCGTCATGATTTGCTAACACTTCGTGTAATTTGGTAACTGATTCGGGGTTGTCACTGATAGTCCACTTCCCCATTTCACCGTTCCAAAACATTCGTTTCTTATCCGCGTTCATGTCATCTCTAACGAGCATTGACATATTGTAACTCATACTAAGCGCAATCTTTGCGCCCCAATTATCTGTGTATCTTTCAAAAGTTATGTTCATTCTTCTTCACCTCGCCAATCCAAAACCCAATCGTGTCCCAACTAATGCCTAAGCAAGCGTCGTGCTTATGTTTCATTCTTTCAAGAACCCATGATACTTGCTCATCCGTCAAAGTGTCGTCAAGCGTCAACACATCTTCGGGCATCCAAACAATCGTGCAGTTGTCTGTGTAATGCGCGAGTTCTTTTCGCAATCGCTTGACTTCTGTGAGTAGTTCCTCCACCCAATCCACATCAACAACGCATTCATGCTTACTGATTACACCTACATGCCTGTCCTCTTTATCCCATTCAGTTACCCATTCTAATTCTTTGTCTATGTCAATCATTCAATCACCTCTTCATCAGCCCAATTGCCCGCCGCAAGGTCGGGTCTGTCCTTCTTTAGTTGTTCAAAGCATGTTGCGCAACACTCGGCGAAGAAATCATCGCTGTGTTCTGCGCTTCTCACACCGTCATGTTCAACAGGAACATAGACCCAAGCCCACTGTCCACTGTTCATTCGGCAACCATCACAGATGTATGGAATGGTGCAATCATCAGTCGAGTATTCACAACCTGTATTGCTATCATCATTCCTTTCACCTAATTCGTTAGGGTCATTGTCTGTGTATGCAGTAATTCCATGCTTGCGTAAAAGTTCCACTGTTTCTTCACTGTCACCTTTCGGTAGTCGTGAACAAAGCGAACATGGCCCCGCATCATGGAAGTCGAAGTCATCCATGTCACTCATTCAATCACCCCAACGGTAGGTAAGTCAAGTGTATTGTACCACCAAGAAGGTGCGCTCACGCCTTTCTCCCACTTAGCGAAGTGTGCTTTACCACGAATGTAATATGCGCGGTAAGCCTCAACTGCTGTGAACAAAGACGAGTCATACAAATCATCGTATTCTGGACTACCTTTCTGAAAAGCGCGTGCAAAATCAGTGAGTTTACCTTCGGGTAGTAAATAATCCATGTTATACATCTGCATGATAGCATCAGCACAACCATGTTTTTTACCAAATCTCACCCAATACTGAATGAGTAATTCATGTCCGTGTTCAGCCAACCAATCATAGTTATCTTGATTGATACCCACCCATACAGTACAGGGATGATTCGCGTAGCCTCCCTTGTAAGGAGTTCCCGACTTAGTTAGTGGCATCATATCATCAGTCGCACCATGTTTGCGTAGCGCGCTTGCCATCATCTGTGCAGTTTCAACGCACATCTTTGGTATGTGTTTATCGCACATCATCTGTGCTGCTTTTCTTGGGTCATCATCTAATACAAATATGTTCATTCTTCTTCCTCTCCTATGTATTTTTTGACAGTTACAATTTGTTCTGCTATCCACTCTTCTTTCGTATTATGGTCGAACCCATCAGTTGCAATCTCAAGGTCAATCTCAAACCAAGCGCGGATAAGAATACCACTTTCGGCATCTTTTAGCATCATACTGCGAGCAACCAATCCATCTATGTCAAGCGCAGCAACAACCCATTGACGGTCATGGAAGTTCGTTTGGAAATCTTCTATCTTCTTTAGTTTCCCAACACGCATTTCCATTTTTCTTGCTTCCAACATCATCGCTTCTTGTTTTAGTTTTAGTTTTTCTATTGCGTCTTTTGCATTCATTCTTCTTCATCTCCTTTGGAGTCGTATAGTGTGGGGTCTTTATCAGCCCACGATAGGTGTTGTCTTGTTCGCTCGTAGTAAGCGAGGTTTGATTCAACCGTAGGAAGTCCTGTAACATGAGCGAGTGTGTCCTCTTCTATGTCTAAGTAAATGTTACCAAACAAAGTTATTTGACCGTCATGGAATCTTTCATCTAAGACAGACGCTACTTTGTTTAGTTTCTTCATCATCTCTTCGTAGCCTTCAACTTTGAACTCTTTACCCCACTTGATTGTAGCGGCGCGTGTGTTTCTAAACAACCAGCGAGCGTTCTCTTTAGATAGGATAGCCCACCTAACAAGCGGGTGTTCATCCAATCTATCAAACGGTAGGTCGTCTGTTTCTCCACCGAGTTTATGTATAGCAGAAACAATGATACGCGCACCATCAAATGCTGCACTCTCACAGTCAAGCCATATCATCTTGTTAGCACTTCTAACAGGGTTCTCATCCAATACAAAGAAGGTCATCATTCCTCACCTTCTTGGGGGCTATCACCGTGTGTGTCACCGTCGGTGGAAAGCACATGGAATCCAAAGTTAAGAGGCGGCAATTGTCCACTAAGCGCGCCGCCGTGTGTCGTGATTAGTTCCACCACTTTCGCGGCTGGCATCCAACTGATAGGTTCACCATTATTGATACGAACTTCAACCGCGCCGTAGCCTTTGTCTGTAATATCAGAACGCGGTGAACAGTAGTGTCCACTTGATGCTTGAACGCTAATGATTGTTCCATCAGCACAACGAATAGGTTCTCTTGTTATCATTCTTTCACCTCTTTCAATATGTCATCCATCAATTCAGTTATCACCCAATCGTTTTCACTATCGGAACTGTGAGCCTCAACCATGTTATCCCACGCTAACGCTTTGTCGCTAAACTCTTTGAGTCGCGCTAAAGAATCATCTGCGCTGAAAGGTTCTCTTGTGCCATCACCTTGACAACCCCACAACAATTCGTAAACTGCAACTTCAAATGATGTTCTTGGTGAATCTGAACTCATAGGTATTCCTCCTTCAAGATGTATAGGTTGCAAGTTTTACCATGTGCTTTACCCCAATCAAACCTACCACATTTCTTCAGTACCTTGTTCATGTGCATGAGTCGTGGTACACTCTTTCTCATCCCACCGGACTTTCTCAATGGAACAGACGCTATTGCATAAATGGCTTCTCTTGCACTAAAGCAATCAGATAAATCCAACTCGCTATCATCAAGCGCGTCTAACCATATCTGTTCTCTTTGTGTTATGTTTCCAAGTCTATATCCTCTTCCGCTTATACTATGTCTTGCGTTACTCATATTCATTCCTCCTCCTCGCAACCGCAGGTAATGTAACCCGCTTTGTCTGTGTAAGTATCATTGTCGTGTGCGTGTTCTCCGCAGTAATCACATTCAGTGTGATTAGATTCATCGAAAGCAATGTTCCCATTCAATGTCAATGTGACATGAGGGAAGTGGTGCGTGTCAATGTCAAACACAGGTCGTAGTTGTGAGCGAACAAAGTGTCCACCGTTACCATCATCGCTAACAAGCGCGGCAGGTAATACAGATAGTAAGCCAGCATCAACACCAAACTCAAGACCATGAACCTTTACAGTACCATCGCCACCAAGACCACTGTTGTAAACATAGGCTTTGTGTCCTCGGAACACAAACTCAACACCATCGCCTTCCAGCGCATCATGTGAGCGACTGTTTACTTCATTACAGAAGTCTTGCCAATAGTGTTCGTTGATTGCATAGCATGGGTCGCCCACATACCATTCGGGTCGCGGGTCGTGGATAGTGTTCTCAAAGATTTCATCAGTTAGTTTCGATGAACCATTCAAAAACATATCTGAATAGTACACTCGTCCATTGCTTAGTTCATACCAATCACCATCACTTGATAGTTTAACACCATCAACACAACGATACAAAGCCATGTAGCAAGCGACAATAATGTAGTCGTAATCTTTACGCGCAGTCTTAGTGAAGGTGAAGTATTTACCTTGCGCTGAAAAACCTGTACTACAATCACGCGGTATCTGAAACCATTCGTGGTTGCCTTGAACTTGAATTACATTCTCACTCAGTATAACTTTCTTGTCTGTCCAATCAGCACTAAGAGATATTGCTGCGACTTCAGATGATAGATTATTCCATTCATCATCAGTAATCTTACGCGGCTCAAGGTATGCGTAGTGTGTGTAACCCATCACTCCCACTCTCCTGTTAGAATATTGAACTTCTTCTTCTTCTCAATCTTGTTTAGTGTAGCAATGGGAACATCCCATCTGCTTCTCAATGCGTCATCTTGTCTAACGAATGCTCTTGATATTTTGAACTCTTCAATCACGCCTCTGTGAATCTCTCCTTTCTTTCCTTTGAACTGAACTAAGTCACCAACTTTCAATGAGAGTTTCTTGATTTGCGCTTGTTGTTTTCGCTTTGCTTTGATAGTGTGAACCACCGCACTGTTTAGGTCGCGTAGGTCATCAACACTCATTGTATCTAACGAACTGTAAATGTCTTGCAAGTTCATGACTTGTCCACCACCCAATCACCAGAGCCGCCTCTGCCTTGTTCAGCAGTAGCGATGTTCGCAGCAAGGAAGTTCTGCAATCCAATCTTATCTGCATCTCCCCAATGTGGTCGTTGGAAACGATAGAACTGTTCAGCATCCATACCATAAGGCGCAGCATACATGAAACCATTCTCCGGTGTGAACACCGTTGCTACGGCATCTTCACAAGGAGAGGCTTTGAGGCTTCCTCTATGTCCACTCATGTTTAGGTCGCGTGCATTCCATACCCAACCCCAAGCACCACGGCACTTAGCACCACGACAAGCGCAGTCACCAAGCATGGCTACTCTTCCGTCTATCGCTACTATACCCAATACACGATTAGGTAATCCATGATTCTCGATTAGATATGCAAGTCCTTCTGCGCCGTAGGCATCAGCGATTGCATCCAATCGGTTGTCATCGTTTAGGTCTGTGATGTTTTGAACTGCGCGTGTCAGTTCACCATCACTTGTTTGTTTATCTTGTGCGTTCAAGCACCATTCAATTTTCGTTTCATCGGTCATATCTATCACCGCTTTTGGACAGCGCGCTATCATTCCATAGGGCAACTATCTGTCAAAGGTGGGGAGGATGCGATGAACAAAGCATAGGGGATGCAAGCAAGAAAGGAACGCATCCTCCCCATGAATATGAGGTAACGGTTTTGATAACGCAGACCGTGAACTGCGCGTCATTTGGGGGTAGGTATTTTAATGTAAACAGTAACTTACTTAGTTAGTGACTCACTTCTTCACGACAACTTTAGGTTGTTGGATTGTGTAATCCCATGTTTCAGCATAGACAGGAATCTCATCGACACCTTGCATGGATGGCTTACTAAAGGAGTTCTTACCTTTCATCTTCTTACCAACAGGTAGTTGTAGCGCGGATGGATTCTCGGAGAACCATTGACCCATTGCTTCTAAGTCATCAACAGGTTGTACTTGCACTTCAAAGATAGGATTACCTTCATCATCTTCACCGACTTGAACTTCCGTAGCCATTGCATTAGCGTATGTATCAACTGCTGCCATAGCAATCTGTTCGATTAGACCGCAAGCCTTTTCAGATTTCTTCATCATGGTTTCAACACCTTGTGTGTTACCACTTAGTGTACGCTTACCATCGGAGAAGATTGGGTTGTGGGTGATTACACCTGTTGCGATTTGCGCAGCGTGGAACATTGTTCCGATTGCTTCCTTGTCCTCTTCAGTTTTCAATGCAACATAGTCATGGTCGGGGTTCATCCAGCCCTGCATCATAGCATTGTAAGCGTGTCCGTGTCCAACTCTTACCGCGTCCTTTGTCATGACTGCCGCGTTGATTACGAGGTTGCCATTCTTGTCCTTCGGTAGTTGGTCAATGTCACCAGCCTGTATGGTTAGGCTTGGTTGCTTTACAAGTCCGTGTGATGCGAATGATGTTAGCACCTTGTCAAACAGGTTCGCTTCGATAGGTAAGTGGCGCAAGATGTTCATAGCAATCAAGTGCTTGTATGATTCTTCAAGCGCGCCGCCAAGTCTATCAGCGAATAGTTCGGGGTCAAAGGATGCAACTGCACCTTTCATGTGTCGAATCTTAGCCTTGTCGCCATCCATTAGAAGTTCTTGAACTCCACCACGCATAGCAAGATTGGAACAGTAGGTTCTTAGAACAGACATGAATGATTGTAGTGCTTGCTTACCATCGTGTGCGTTGATGATAGATACACCAATGCGATGACCGCCTTGCTCTTCAACAAGCATGTCACTGATTTTGTTAGCAGACAGATTGACATAACCAAAGTTGCTTAGACCTTTGGATGCTGCGTTTCGTGTCTTAGCACCCCATCCTGTTAGGTCAAGGTTGAGCATAGCACGCGCACCTTTGTTGAAGGAGAACGCATCCCATGTGATTAGTTCAGTACCAGATTGTAGTTGCCATTGGTCGTCATAAGTACATCCGTTAGCCATGTTGATACCACGAACAGTTTCGATTACCGGAATGAATACGGAAGGGTGTTGAAGTGGTTCAAAGTTTGGCCCAATCGCGCGGTTGAGAACATGACCGAGAGGGTTCTCTTCGTCAACAATGGTTGGGTTGACAAGAACTCTAACTCTTGTGTCGCCTTTTCCGTCCTTGATTTCGTGGTAAGAATGTTCACCTGTGATTGGGTCAGTCTTACGGATTACAGTGTCGTAGGTTTCAGTGTGGAAGTTCCATGCACCAAAATCTTCGTGTCGCTTACCGTCAGCCAATGCCTTAGATACATCTGTGTTCAAACTCTTCTTGAGTTCTTCCGATGCTTCAAAGCGTTCAGTCCTAAGTTTCTGTGCTTTTTGAGCAGCAGATAGTTTCTGTTTCGCTTGCTTCTCTTCTGCATCTTCAACAGTTTCTCCTTCTCCAAGTAGCGCGTCAGCAAGTTCAATGCCGATTGACTCATTGAAGTTAGGTGTTTCATCGTCAATGGATGGTAGTGTTTCTTCATCATCAGCGATGCTGATTGATGGTAGGGCTTCGTCAATACCGATAGACGGTAGTGGTTCTTCATCATCAATAGTAATTGATGGTAGGTCGTTTGTTGATTGGTTTG
>MDSV01115697.1_pt1 | contig 17501 bp, 12 predicted proteins | sample 810851 | NCBI WGS metagenome assembly MDSV01 (sample SAMN05326640, study PRJNA326480) | marine metagenome | isolation source: seawater | place: Atlantic Ocean: North East | collected 2012 | reverse complement strand
GGAGAGAGAGGGATTCGAACCCTCGAAACGGTTTCCCGTTTACACGCTTTCCAAGCGTGCGCCTTCAACCACTCGGCCACCTCTCCTATTTGAAATCATTAATAACATTTACAAATTTGTCGATAAATTCTTTATTTGTTGGAAGATTGTTCTTTGCAAGATCTTTTTGAATCTTTTTATAGTTTTTTTTAATTTGATTAAGAATTCCAAAAAAATTTAAAAAATTTCTCTTTGCCACAAATATTCCTTTCTTATTACCGATTACGTGTTCAATATCTTCAAATATAATTACTGGTCTTCTTCTTGCCAGAGCTTCCAGCAAAGCCATAGGGTGGCCTTCTGTAAATGAAGGTAAAATGAATATATTATGATCGTCATAGTATTTAATAAGTCTTGCTTTGTTGCTCTGCGTGGGGTGAATTTTAATATTACTTTGATTAATCTTATATGAAGCCTGTTTTTCAGCGCCAACGATAGTTAAAGAGATATTGCGTTTATTCTTAATCAGGTTTGCCAAAGAAAATATTCCTTTCTCTACTTTAATTCTTCCTACATACAGTAATTTAAAATTTTTAATTTCTATTTTTTTTAGATTTTTAAGCCATATTGTATCTAATTGAGATGGATAAATAACTTCACCCTTTTTTCCTTTTAAGATGTAATTTCTACAACTGATCAAATCAGAAATTAGTGACACAGTTTGAAACATCAAATGGTAAATGAAATAACCAATTTTGCCAAAAATAGCTTTGTACTCACCATAGCCATCGCTTCTTAAGTATACGATTGGTTTTTTCCCAAATATTCTTAAAAATATACAAGCCATAAAAGTGTAAGGCGAAATTGAGATTATTAAGAACTTTACATCATTATTTTTTGATGCAGAAATTGCTGCTAATAGGTAAGAAATAAGATTAGTGAAAACATTAATTTTTTTTATTTTTATTTCATGAGATCTTTTTTTTGAAGATTTTCTTCCAAAGATACTCACTTCAAATTTTCTATTAAGACCCTCTGGGGTCGATTTTAAATCAATATTATCACAAAAAAACTTTCCATTTTGTATTGCAATACTTTCATTTGAAAAAATAAATAATTTTTTTTTCATTAACTTTCTTTGTTTATTTTTAGAACTCCAATGAAAGCTTCTTGAGGTATCTCGACTTTTCCAAATTGTTTAGATCTAGCTTTACCTTTTTTTTGTTTTTCTAAAAGTTTTCTCTTACGATCGGTAGCCCCTCCACCATGAATTTTTGTAAGAACATCCTTTTTAAAGCCTTTGATAGACTCTCTTGCAACAATTTTTCCACCTATTGCAGCTTGAACAGGAATCATAAAATTATGTCTTGGTATTAAATCTTTTAGTTTTTCACAAACTTGCCTTCCTGTCTTTTGTGCAAAGTCTTTATGTATTATCATTGCTAAAGCATCGACAGGTTCTGAATTTACTAAAATTCCAAGCTTAACCAAATCGCCCTCTTTATAGCCAGATATTTCATAATCAAAACTTGCATAACCACTAGAAACAGACTTAAGCTTATCATTAAAATCAAATACGACTTCGTTTAACGGTAAGTCATAAGATAACACTGCTCTATTTCCTGAGTAAGATAAATTTGTTTGAACTCCTCTTTTATCTTGGCAAATCTTAATAATCGAACCCAAATATTCATCAGGAGTTATGATTGTAGATTTGATCCATGGTTCTTCTATTTTCGTAATTTGTGAAGGATCAGGCATGTTAGTAGGATTTTGTAAATCGAGAGTTTCTCCTTTAATTTTGTGAACTTTATATATTACCCCAGGCGTTGTAGTTATTAAGTTAACATCAAATTCTCTTTCCAATCTTTCTGTTATAATTTCAAGATGTAGCAACCCTAAAAATCCACATCTAAACCCAAGGCCTAATGCACTCGATGATTCTGGATCATAGGAAAAACTTGCGTCATTCAATTTTAATTTAGCTAAACCATCTTTTAATTTTTGATATTCAGAACTATCGACTGGGAATAAACCACAAAATACGACTGGTTTACTTGGTTTAAATCCTGGTAAGGGGTCAACAATAGGATTTGCTGAGTCACATATAGTGTCACCAACTTTCGTTTCTGACAAAGATTTAATGCCTGTAATAATAAATCCAATTTCACCTGAGTTTAATTCTTCAACATCATTAGCTTTTGGAGTGAATACACCAACTTTTTCAACTACGTGTTCCTGATTGTTCGACATCAATTTAATTTTCATGTTTTTTTTCAATTTACCATTTATAACCCTTACTAAAATTACGACTCCTAAATAACTATCGTACCAACTGTCTACTAACAAACACTTAAGTTTTTCATTGGACAAGCCAGTCGGGGCAGGTAACTTATTAATTATTGCTTCTAAAATGTTATCGATCCCTTCTCCTGTTTTGCCTGAACAAGAAATCGCATTTGTTGTTTCAATTCCAACTACATCTTCAATCTCTTTTTTTGTTTTTTCAATATCAGAAGCAGGTAAATCAATTTTATTCAAAATTGGAATAACTTCATGATTTATTTCTAATGCTTGATAAACATTTGCTAATGTTTGAGCCTCAACGCCTTGGGTACTGTCTACAATTAATAATGAACCTTCGCATGCTGATAAGGAACGGCTCACCTCATAACCAAAATCAACATGCCCTGGTGTATCTATAATGTTCAAAGTATAATTTTTTCCGCCTTTTGCTTTATAATTTAATTTCACTGTCTGAGCTTTTATAGTTATGCCTCGCTCTCTTTCAATATCCATTGAGTCGAGCACTTGTTGTTTCATCTCACGATCAGTGAGACCTCCACATTTATGAATTATCCTGTCAGCAATAGTAGATTTTCCATGATCTATATGCGCAATTATAGAGAAATTACGAATTCTTTTTGTATCTGACATTTAGGACCTAATTGTAGCGCCAGTTTTTTCTTTGACCACATCAATAATCTTTTTACTAATTTGATCTAGATCTTGCTCAGAAAGAGTTTTGTTCGCTGCTTGGAGTGTTATATTTATAGCCACTGATTTTTTATCTTTTGGAATGTTATCACCTTCGTAAACATCAAATGTGGTAACATTTTGAATAATAGAAGTGTCAATATTCCTTATTATATTCTCAAGTAATCCAATTTTGAAAATTTTATCAATTATAAAAGCAAAATCTCTTTCAGATTTCTGAAAGTCAGATGCTTGAAAGCTTTTTTTAGTTTGTCTATTTTTTCTGTTGGGTTCAGGTATATTTTTCAAAAAAATTTCTAAACCAAAAATGTTTGGCTCTTTATAATCTAACTTTTTTGTAATAGCAGGATGTATTTCACCAAAATAAGCAAGATGAGGTCCTTTTTCAGATTTTAGATTAATAGATCCAGAACGTCCAGGATGATAACAGTTTTTTGTATTATCACTTACATATAAATCTTTCTCCGGTACTCCTAATTCAATTAAAGATTTAATCACATCGCTTTTGATATCAAATACATCAACATTTCTCTCTTTTTCAATCCAGCTTTTTCTGCTAACTTTTCCAGACTTTAGCCCACCGATTACTACTTGTTGTTCACCCGGTGTATTGCCAAAAAATGTAGGTCCTATTTCAAATAAAGAAATATCTTCGTATCCTCTATCTTGATTTTTTTTAAGATGTATCGCTAAATTAGACAAGATTGATCTCCTTAAAACGTCTAGATCAGACGAAATTGGATTTAAAATAGAAATTTCCTTTTCTCCTTTTGAAAATTGTTTATCTACTTTTGAATCAGTGAATGACCAGGTTACAGTTTCCAAATATCCTTTCGAAGCAAAAGATCTTTGAGATAAATGAAATAATTTTTGTTTAAAATTAAGAGTTTCTTGATCACGTTTTCTCTCAGGTTGTATAAGCTTAATATTATTAAAACCTTTTATTCTTATAAGCTCTTCAATTATATTCACGTCTTTTGAAATATCTGGACGCCAAGAAGGAATTTCAATCGTTAGATCTTTTTTATTTTTTTTGCATTTAAACCCGAGTGATGTAAGTATTTTATAAGCTTCATTCGTGGAAATTGGAATTCCTATTAAATTTTCAAAATTATCAATTGCAAATTTAATAATCTTATTCTTTTGAGAATTTTTTCCTGTTATTATAAATTTGCTAGCCTCTCCACCACAAATTCTTAAAATCAATTCTGTGGCAATTTCTAATCCCTCAATAATTGAATTAGGATCAATGCCTCTTTCAAATCTGTATTTTGCGTCTGTATTAATACTCAACTCACGAGCTGTTTTTCTTATTGAAGTGGGTAAGAAATAAGCTGACTCAAGTAAAACATTTTTTGTCTCCAATTCAGTTGATGTCTTTGTTCCACCGATTATACCTCCAAGCCCTAAAATGCTCGATTTATCCGATATGACACACATGCCTTTCTTAAGTTTATATTTCTTATTATCTAATGCTTGAAACTCTTCACCGTCCTTTGCATCTCTTACAATTATTTCGCTGTCAATTTTATCAGAGTCATAGGCATGTAAAGGTCGATTGAGATCAAACATTACATAGTTTGTTATATCTACAACAGCAGTGATTGGTTTCAGACCTAACGCTATTAATTTATCTTTTAACCATTTTGGACTCTCTTTGTTGGAAATATTTCTAATATAACAACTTCCAAAAGTCATGCATCCTTGGTTTTTGTCTTTCGTAATCGATGTTTTTATTAAATGTTTTACATTTTGTTTGAATTTTTTCTTTTTAATTGGAATTAACTTTCCTATGCCTGAAGAAGACAAATCCCTCGCAATCCCTCTTATCCCTAAACAGTCGGCTCTATTAGGTGTTATTGATATATCAATGGCTTTTTCTGACTTGCTCTTAAAATAACTTTGTCCTACATCATTTTCTTTATTTATTAACTCGATTATTCCTTCGCTCTCACTTGACAGGTTTAACTCATTTTCTGAGCAAAGCATTCCTTTGGACTCTACTCCTCTAATTTTAGCTATTTTTAATTTAAATTTATTTTTTGGAATAGTTGCTCCAGGAGGTGCATAAATTGTTATTAAACCATCTCTAGCATTTGGAGCTCCACAAACTACCTGTAATGTTTCTTTTCCCCCCAAGCTAACTTCACAAACTTTAAGTTTATCGGCATTTGGATGTTTTTCAGCTTTTATAATTTTAGCTATCTTAAATTCGCCAAGTTCACCTGAGTTTTCTTTCACACTTTCGACCTCTAATCCAATATTTGTTAGCTGATTAATTATCTCAGACTCTTTGGCTTTAGTTTTTAAATGTTCTTTGAGCCATGGAAGGGTTATAATCATTTGCTTAATCCTCTATAATTTGTGGGGACATCTAATGGATCAAAACCAAAATGACTTAACCAACGATAATCTGTTTCAAAAAATGCTCTTAGATCATTAATTCCATATTTCAACATCGCCAATCGGTCAATTCCCATACCAAATGCAAAGCCTTGATATTTTTTAGAGTCTACTTTTGCATTTTTTAAAACATTGGGGTGAACCATTCCACAACCTAAAACTTCTAACCATTTATCACCCTCTCCAATAACAATTTTATCATTTTCTATTCTATAACCAATATCAACCTCGGCTGATGGCTCTGTAAATGGAAAATGACTAGGTCTAAATCTCATCTTAATTTTTTTTACCTCAAAAAATTCTTTTACAAAATAATCCAAACATCCTTTTAGGTGCCCCATGGTTATATTTTTATCTATATGTAATCCCTCTAACTGATGAAACATTGGAGCATGAGTTTGATCGCTATCACATCGATAAGTTCTACCAGGAACAATAATCTTAAAAGGAGGTTTTCCATTCAGCATAGCTCTAATTTGTACCGGAGACGTATGAGTTCTTAACAAAGTTTTTTTATTTTCATCTAAATAAAAAGTATCATGCATGTCCCTTGCGGGATGATCCTCTGGAGTATTTAAAGCAGTAAAATTATTGTATTCTGTTTCAACGTCTGGACCTTCCGCAACAGAAAAACCTATTTCAGAAAATATAGACGAAATTTCATCAATTACTTGTGAAACTGGATGTATCTTTCCCTGTTGGTACGGCCTAACAGGTAAAGTAATATCCACTTTTTCATTTTTTAATTTTTGATTAATTTCTATGTTTTCTATTTCTGAGCTTTTTTCTTCAAGTTGATTAGTCAAGTCATCTTTAATCTTGTTTAAATTTGAAGCAAATTCTTTTCTTTTTTCAGGGTCCAAAGAAGCAAGAGTCTTGAACTGTTGCGTTATCTTTCCATTTTTACCAAAAAATTCAGTTTTTAAATTTTGTAAATCCTCTTTGGATTTCGCTGAACCAATTTTAGCATCAAAAATAGAGCTTATTTTATCTAATTCACTCATCGGGTATAATGATTTTTTATATTAAGTTGAGATTAAATCAAAGGCCCTTGTTAACCAAGGGAGGATTGAACCTTTTTTACTATAGATTTAAAGACTTCTGGATTGTTATAAGCCAATTCTGCTAATACTTTTCTATCTAATTTTATCTTAGATTTAGCTAAACCGTTTATAAACTTGGAGTATGTTAAGCCTTCTGTTCTTACTCCAGCATTAATTCTTTGAATCCATAATGATCTAAATTCTCTTTTTTTAGCTTTCCTGTCTCGATACGCATATTGCATTGCTTTCTCCATAGCTTGACGAGCAATACGTATTGTATTTTTTCTTCTTCCATATTGTCCTTTAACAGATTTTAAAACTTTTTTATGTTTAGCTTTAGTGATAACTCCACGTTTAGTTCTTGCCATATTAACCTCTTAAATTATATGGCATATACGATTTTACTATTTTTGAGTCTTGCTTTGACATAATCGTAGTGCCTCTTTGTTTTCTTATTTGAGAATTCGTTCTTTTAATCATTCCATGTCTTTTGCCAGCTTGAGGCATTTTAATTTTTCCTGAAGCTGTAAATCTAAACCTTTTTTTTGCAGAGCTTTTAGTTTTTAATTTTGGCATAATTTAATCGGACTTATATAGGCAATAATTAATCTTTACAAGATGATATTATCTTTGATTTAGATAGGTTGAATGATCATAACCATTTGTCTACCCTCGAATTTAGGCTTGCTCTCTATTTTAGCTATGTCCTTTGTTTCCTCGATAATCCTGTTCATTAAATTTTTTCCTAATTCAGTATGCTGCATTTCTCTTCCTTTAAATTTAACAGTAAATTTTACTTTATCCCCTTTTGTTATAAATTTTTTGGCATTTTTAATTTTGAAGTTGTAATCATGAGCCTCCGTTCCAGGTCTTAGTTTAATCTCTTTAAGTGAGACAGTTTTTTGTTTTTTTTTGGCCTGATTGGCTTTTTTTTGTAAATCATATTTGTATTTACCCATATCCATAATTTTACATACTGGAGGATTTGCATTAGGAGAAATTTCGATTAAATCTAAACCTTCTTTTTTTGCAAGCTCTATTGCTTTATTCAGTGGCATTGTTCCAAGGTTGTTTCCATCACTTCCAATTGTTTGAACGTCTAAAGCTCTTATTCTCTCATTGGCTTTTGGCCCTTGAGGTTTGCTTCTTCTTTGAAAGTAATTTGGTTTTGTATTAGACACTTAATTTAAAGGGAGCTTATTTGCTTTGAGCATAATCTTAATTAATTCTTCTCTTTTAATTGTCTCTTGTTTTTGAGAGCCTAATCTTCTGACTGTTACAGTATTTTCATCAGACTCTTTTTTTCCACAAACTACAATGATTGGAACTTTTGCAAGAGAGTGCTCTCTTACTTTGTAATTTATCTTCTCATTTCTTAAATCCACGTCACATTTTATACCTTCTTTAAATAAATCTTCAAATAATTTTTTAACATATTCATTGTTTTCTTCAGCTATAGTGCATACTACTACTTGTGCTGGTGATAACCAAAATGGCAATTTACCAGCATAGTTTTCAATTAGAATTCCAATAAATCTCTCTAATGACCCAAACAGAGCTCTATGTAACATAACTGGAACCTTTTTAGTTCCATCTTTATCTACAAATGATGCTCCTAGTCTACCAGGTAAGTTCAGATCAACTTGCAGTGTTCCACATTGCCAATCTCTTCCAATAGCATCTCTGAGAACAAATTCTATTTTAGGGCCATAAAAAGCACCCTCGCCTTTATTAATTGTGTATTCAAGTTTTGATTTTTTTATTGCAGATAATAATGCAGCTTCTGATTTATCCCAAACACTATCATCTCCAACTCTTTTTTCTGGCCTGTCAGAATATTTTAAAATTACATTCTCAAATCCTAAAGCTTTATAAATTTCTAAAATCAAATTTGTGACAGCTAAAGACTCTTGGGTAATTTGATCTTCTGTGCAAAATATATGCGCGTCATCTTGAGTAAAAGCTCTTACTCTTAACAGTCCGTGAAGAGCACCTGAAGGCTCATACCTATGTACCTTTCCAAACTCAGATAATTTTAATGGTAAATCTCTATAACTTTTTAGTCCCTGATTAAATACTTGAACACATCCCGGGCAATTCATGGGTTTTACTGCAAATGTTTTTTCATCTGGTGTTTCCGAAGTGAACATGTGTTCTCCGAACTTTTCCCAATGTCCAGATTTTTCCCATAAAGACTTATCTAAAAGTTCTGGAGTGTTTATCTCTTTATAACCTGCTAAACGTTGTTTAGCCCTCATATATTCAACCAATCTCTGGAATAGAAGCCATCCTTTTTCATGCCAAAAAACCGAGCCTGGACTTTCCTCTCTAAAATGAAATAAATCCATTTCCTTACCAAGTTTTCTATGGTCTCTTTTTTCTGCTTCCTCTAACCTATGTAGATAATCATCTAAATCTTTTTTTGACCCCCAACATGTTCCGTAAATTCTTTGGAGCATTTCATTGTCAGAATTACCTCTCCAATAAGCTCCAGAAACTTTCGTTAATTTAAAAGCTTTACCAATTTTACCAGACGAAGCTAAATGAGGTCCTCTACAAAGATCATGCCACGTATCTCCATGATGATAAATTGAAAGTTCTTCATTTTCAGGTATGCTTTCTATTATTTCTGCTTTGTAATTTTCCCCAATCTTTTTAAAATGTGAAATTGCTTTATTTCTTTCCCAAACTTCTCTTCTTGTTTTTACATCTCGATCAATAATTTCTGACATTTTTTTTTCTATCTTCTTTAAATCTGTATCTGTGAATGGCTCTTTCCTAGCAAAATCATAAAAAAAACCATTTTCAATAACAGGGCCAATGGTTACTTGTGTGCCAGGATATAACTCTTGTACTGCCATTGCCATAATATGAGCAGCATCGTGTCTAAGAACTTCTAAACCCTCTTGATCTTTGATTGTAATTATTTTTACTTTAGAATCGTCCTTTATTTCATGACTTAAATCTTTTAACTGTCCATCAACCTCCATTATAAGAGCTGACTTTTCTATTGATTTACTAATTTTTTTTATTAAATCAAATCCGCTTATAGATTTTGTAAAGGGAATTTTTTTTCCATCTAATAATTGTATTTGAGGCATTTATTTTATATTTAACAATTTTTTGTACTCTCTTAAAGTCGAATCACACATTGCTTCCACATCAAATTTCTTCGATATGTTTTTTCTACCTTCGTTTCCCATAGAATGCAATGAAACTTCATCTAGCTCAATTATATTATTTAAATTTTTAGCTAACTGCCGAGGATCGTCGTATTTATATAAAAATCCGGATTTGCCTTTCAAAATAGTTTCTTTAGAACCTCCAAGATCACTTGCTATTATTGGTTTTCCCATTGCTTGTGCCTCAACCGAAACTCGGCCAAATGCTTCTGGTTTTGTAGATGCAGAGACTACTACGTCTGATAGTGAATATGCTAAAGGCATTTCTTTGCAATGTTCGAAAAATTTTATTTTAGGACCAAGTCTATATCTCTGAATTAAATCAATAAGTTTCTTTTTGTATACTTTTCTTCCTTGATCAGAACCAAGGATTATTGCTTGAAAATTAGTTGTATTATAATCTTCTATTAAAATATTTAGAGCTTCAATTAATTTTTCTTGCCCTTTCCAAGCAGTTAGTCTACCAGGCATTAAAATAGTAAATTTGTTTGGTTCAAGATTCCACTCTTTTCTAAGTTTTTCTTGTTTTAATATTGAAATGTTTTTTTGATTATAATACTCAATATTTATACCTCTAAATATTACTCTTAACTTTTTTTTCTTATTTAAATATTCTGCATATTTTTCACTTATATGGTTAAAAATAAAATTTGAACCTGCAATAGTTAAATTTGATTTAAGCATCACGCTATTATAAATCTTTTTAAAATTGTTCTTAAAATTATATGTTCCGTGAAATGTAGTTACAAAATTAGCTCTTGTAATAAAACAAGCAATATAACATGACCAAGCCGGAGCTCTACTTCTAGCATGGACAATGTTAATCTTATTTATCAAAATTAAAAACGTTAAAATAATTGAATTTAGAATAATCAATATTGGGTTTTTCGAATGCACTGGTAATCGAAAAATTTTAACCTTATTTTTTTTTACGTATTTTAAAAGCTGTCCACCTGATGTAGCAATAAAAGATGAACATTCTTTTTCGGCTAAATAATGTGCAATGTCATAACATCCGGTTTCAGCTCCTCCATATCCAAGTTTAGGGATTACTTGCAGAACTTTTATTTTAGCTGTCATAAATATTGTTATATATTAGCAAATTAAATAAATAACCTTATATGAAAAAATTTAAGTATTTAAAAATCTCTAAGACCAAAAAACTAAGATATATCGATAATTATTACAATAATAACCTTTACATCATTTTTCTACCTGGATTTATGTCTGATATTGAGGGCATAAAACCTCAAACTTTAAAACGGTTTGCTTTAAAGAAAAAATTAGGTTTTTTAGCTTTAGAATATTTTGGCCATGGAAAGTCTTCAGGAGATTTTACTAAAGGAAATATTTCTATTTGGACTAAAAATACAAAATTTTTAATTAAAAAAATCGTAAAAAAAAATAATTTTATTCTTGTTGGTTCAAGCATGGGTGCATGGATATCGATAAATCAATTTAAATATTTTAAAAAACAAATAAAAGGATTTTTAGGTATAGGATCAGCTCCAGAGTTTTTGACTAGACTCATGTGGAATAAATTTCCAAAAAAAATAAGAAATGAAATTGTAAAAAAAGGAATAAGCACGATTGAAGCTGGACAATATAAATATCCTATCTCTTATCAGTTAATTAAAGATGGAAGAAAAAATAAAGTTTTATCAAAAAAAATTTCATCAAAGATTAAAATAACAATGGTGCATGGCAGCAAAGATGAGGTTGTTCCAGTTGTATTTTCAAGAAAAGTTTTATCAATTTTTAAAAAAGCAAAAAAAAAGTTAGTGATTATTAATAATGGCGATCATAGTTTATCTAATCCAAAATTTTTAAAAAGAATAATAAGAGAATTAGATAGAATTATCATTGATGTAATTTAATCCTTCAATATAAGATGGAAATTTTAAATCTAATTTAAAAAAATTTTTCATTTTCTTGTTGCTCACTTTTTTTGAATCTTTGTAGAAATTTTTTAACATTTCACTTTGAATGTCGTTTATCTTTAAAATTCCTGGTTTTTTAATACCTAGTAATTTTACGCCATATGCTATCACTTCTTCATTTGAAGCTGGCCTATCATCAGAAATATTGTAAACTTCTCCTTTTTTTAGTCTGTCTAAAGATTGATACAAAACATTTGCAATGTCTTCTACATGTATACGAGAAAAAAAATGGTTTTTTTTATTAACAATTTTAGCTTCACCAGATTTTAATCTATTTAATATATTATACTGATTAGAGTAAATTCCAGATAATCTAAAAATTTGAACAGGACAATTATATTGCTCGTGCAATCTCAGCCAATCTTTTTCGGCTTCTAATCTTTCTGTTCCTGAATTAGATGTTGGCTTAGTTTCGCTTTTTTCGTCTACCCATTTTCCGTCGTGGTTTCCATAAACGCTAGTAGCAGATAAATATGTAATCCACTTAATCTTAGGATTATTAAACTTGTCTCCAAAGTTTTTAATTACAATATCTTTGCCCTTCTTTGGCGCAATTGAAATAAGTATATATTCAGCCTCTTCCAGGTCTTTGATTAAGTTTTCATCGTAATCTTGTTCGTTAAATTTGAAACTTTGATAATCTTTATTTTCAAATTTTCTAATTCCAGATTCATCTCTAGATGTAACGCTTAATTTATAATTTATATTTTTACTTTTAATTTTTTTAATAAAATTTTTTGCAACTTGACCAAAACCAAAACAAAAAATTTTAAAATCACTCATCAGCTTGCCTTTTTGGCTACAGATTTAAAACTAATTGGGTTTTCCAATTTATCGAGCATTTCAATAGGACAAACTTGTTTAAATTTTTTAATTTCAGAGTCAAAGTTATCTAATATTTTTTTTGCAATAAAAGAATTAGTTTCTTTAAAAAATTCATTTATATTGTTTTTTAAAAGCTCTTTCCAGAAATCAGTTTCTACAAGCTGCCATATTATAGACGAGGGATTGGCAAAATTTTCAAAATTATCTTTATCATCATATATAAATGCCATTCCTCCGGTCATTCCAGCTCCAAAATTGTCTCCAACTTCGCCTAATATAATAGCAGTGCCTCCAGTCATATATTCGCACCCATGAGCTCCACAACCTTCAACTACGGCTAAACTACCAGAATTTCTTACAGCAAACCTTTCACCGGCTTGACCAGAAGCAAATAATTTTCCTGAAGTTGCACCATATAAAACAGTATTACCAATAATTGTATTATCATTGGATACAAGTTTACTTTTTTGTGAAGGATAAACCACTATTGTACCTCCCGAAAGACCTTTGCCTACATAATCATTGCTGTCTCCCTCTACTATTAGCTTGATGCCTTTCGTGAGAAAAGCTCCCAAGGATTGTCCTGCGGAACCATGCAACTTTATACTTATCGTGTTCGGATTTAGTTTATTATTTCCATATTTTTTATAAACATAATGAGACAGTCTGGTGCCAACAGATCGATAAGTATTTTCAGTAATATACTCAAAATTATTACTCTTATTAATTTCAATTTTATCTTTTATTTCAGACCATATTTTTTCATCCAAAGTTTCAGGAACTTTATTAATCAACTTTTTCTCACAATACCTTGGGTTATCACCAGGATCTGCTTGAACAAGCAATGGATTTAAATCTAAATCATCTAAATTAGAAGAACCTTTATTTACTTGTGATAATAAATCTGTTCTTCCTATAATTTCATTAATTGATTTATATCCAAGCGAAGCTAAAATCTCTCTTACTTCTTTAGCTACAAAAGTGAATAGATTGACAACTTTTTCGGGGGTTCCTGTAAACTTTTCTCTGAGTTTCTCATCTTGACTACACACACCAACTGGACAAGTATTTGAATGACATTGCCTTACCATTATACATCCCATAGCTACTAAGGAAGAAGTACCTAAACCATATTCTTCAGCTCCCATCATTGCGGCTATCACAACATCTCTTCCAGTCTTAATCCCGCCATCAGTTTTCAATGTAACTTTATGTCTTAAATTATTCAAAGTTAGAATTTGATTAGCTTCAGTCAAACCCATTTCCCAGGGCACACCTGCATATTTAATACTAGTTTGAGGGCTAGCTCCAGTTCCACCTGAATGACCAGAAATAAGAATTATATCAGCTTTAGCCTTAGCTACTCCTGCTGCAATAGTCCCAATACCAGTTGATGCCACAAGTTTTACGCTTACTCGAGCTTTAGGATTAACTTGCTTTAAGTCATAAATAAGTTGGGCTAAATCCTCTATCGAATAAATATCATGATGTGGGGGTGGAGAAATTAAAGTTACTCCTGGTGTTGAATGTCTTAATCTTGCAATTTCTTTAGTAACTTTAAATCCAGGTAATTGGCCTCCCTCTCCAGGTTTGGCTCCCTGAGCCATTTTTATTTCAATTTCATTTGCGTTGTTAAGATAGTCTACAGTTACCCCAAACCTTGCAGATGCTATTTGTTTTACTCGTGAATTAGCATTATCTCCGTTTGGTAAAATTTTAAATCTTTTTGAGTCTTCGCCACCCTCTCCGCTGCAAGAAGCTCCTTTAATTCTATTCATTCCAATTGCCAAAACTTCATGCGCCTCCGCAGATAAAGCACCATGAGACATGCTCCCACTACCAAATCTCTTTAAAATGTCATCGATTGGCTCTACTTCGTCTACACTTATTGATTTTTTGTTATCCTTAAATTTAAGTAAATCTCTTAAGTTAATCGGAGGCAAACCGTGAATACCTTTAGAATATTGTTGATAAAGTTCGTAAGAACCTTTTCCAACTGCGTTTTGAAGAAGATGTATAAGGTTTCCTTGATATTGGTGATTTTCACCACTTTTTCTATACCTATATAAACCTCCGATAGGCAACGTATAAACGTTCTTTTTTGAAAATTTTTCATGTAATTTTTTTATTTTTTCCTCAATACCACTTATCCCAATGCCTGATATTCTAGATGACATCCCAGGAAAATAATCTGAAACTATCGCTCTACTAAGTCCCACTGCTTCGAAATTACAACCCCCTCTATAAGAACTTATTACTGAAATTCCCATTTTTGATAAAATTTTTAATAGGCCTGCATCAATAGAATTTTTATATTTTAAAATACAATTATCAAAATCTGATTTACCAAAAAGGTTTTTCTCAAATCTTTGGTAAATACTGTCTATGGCTAAATAGGGGTTTATTGTAGTAGCTCCTACTCCAATTAAAACTGCGAAAGAATGTGTGTCTAATGCATCTGAACATTCAACGTTTATTGAACAATATCCTCTAAGACCATTTTTGACTAAATGAGAGTGTACTGCCCCAACGGACAAGGCGCTTGGTATGCTAGCTTTCGTCAAAGAAATATTTTTATCAGAAAGTATAATAGCACTACTTCCTTCTCGAACTGCGGTTTCACATTCTTCTCTAATTGACTCTATTCTTGCTTTTAGCGATGTATTTATATCAAAAGTGCAGTCTATAATTTTTATTTTTTTCAAAAAATACTTATTAAATTTTTTAAATTGAGAATTAGTCAAAATTGGACTATCCAAAACAAAAATATCTTCTTCTGTTAAATTATCAAAATCAAGTATATTACCAAGATTTCCAAATCTGGTTTTTAAACTCATTACTTTGTTCTCTCTTAAAGAGTCTATTGGAGGGTTTGTTACTTGGCTAAAATTTTGTCTAAAATAATGTGACACAGGTCTATAATGACTTGATAAAACTGCTACAGGAGTATCGTCTCCCATTGATCCAGATGCTTCCTTTCCTTCTTCTGCCATTGGATGTAAAATTAATTCTAAATCTTCAATACTTAAACCAGAAAGATATTGTCTTTTTCTTAAGTCTTCTCCAATAAATTGTGGATGTTCATTTGTTGGAGAAATCTTTTTTTCTAAATCTATTATCTGCTTGCTGTATTTTTTGTAATCTTTAGCTAAAAAATCTTTAAGTTCTTTATCTTTAAATAGTTTGCCTTTTTTAAGATCAATTGCAATTATTTGACCAGGTCCGAGTTTGCCTTTTTCAATAATCTTTTCTTCTGGAATTTTTATCATTCCAGACTCAGATCCAGCAAAAAAAAGATTGTCTGAAGTAATAGTATATCTTAAAGGCCTTAATCCATTCCTATCAGTTGAGGCTAAAACCCATTTAGCGTCGGTAGCGCATATAGCAGCTGGACCATCCCACGGCTCGATAGTACTGTTTAAAAAGTTGAAGAAATCTTGGTGGTTTTTAGGAACCGTTTTACTTCTTTTTGACCATGCGTCAGGTATCATCATCAGTTTAATTAAAGGCGCTAATTTTCCAGAATGTGTTAAAAGTTCAAAAACGTTATCAAGTGCTCCTGAGTCTGAAGAACTACGAATTACTGGTTGTAAATCTTTTACGTTTTTAAATAGAGGGCTAGACATATCCTGCTCGTGAATTTTCATCCAATTTATATTTCCTTTTAAGGTATTTATCTCTCCATTGTGAGCAAGCGTTCTGAAAGGTTGGGCTAAATCCCAACTAGGAAAAGTGTTTGTTGAATAACGTTGATGGAAAACCGCAAATCTTGAAGTTAATTTATCATCATTCAAATCGAGGTAAAATTCAGCTAACATTTCGGCTAAAAACATTCCTTTATAAACTATTGATCTTGAACTGAAGGAGCAAATATAAAAATTTTTTAGCTGGTTAGCTCTAGCTAGTTTTTCAATTTTTTTTCTTGTTTCAAATAAATCTCTTTCCAAATCATTAGTACTTATATCTGTATTTTTTTTAAACATTACCTGAGCAATTTCTGGCCTACTTTGCTCTGCAGTTTTTCCAAGAACACTTGAATTTATTGGTACCTGTCTCCAGCCGTAAATAGAATAGTTTTGTTCAAGTAAAACTGACTCAATTATTTCTCTACATTTTTCTTGTTCTCCATATTCAGTTCGGGGTAAAAAAACCATTCCAACGCAAATTCTTTTTTTTTCATCCAATTTATGTCCAGTTGAAGCAATTTTATCCTTGAAAAATTCTGGAGCTATTTCAATCTGTATTCCAGCACCGTCGCCAGACTTGCCGTCTGCGTCTACAGCACCTCTGTGCCAAATAGCTTTCAATGCATTTATGCCAAGTTCAACAATTTTTCTTGATTTTTTCCCATCTGTCGTCGCCACTACTCCTACTCCGCATGCATCATGCTCCATTTTTTCATCATAGGAAAAATTATCTTTTAAAATCTTTTTATTTTTCTCGTAATTGTTCATTAATTAGGCAGCTTTTATTTTTTTTGTTACTTTGCTTTGAAGATATTTTTCAATTTGGACTGCTGCGTCTCTTCCATCCCTAATAGCCCAAACAACAAGTGAAGCTCCTCGAACAATATCTCCAGCACCGAAAACACCATCTAGATTTGTTTGCATAGACCTTAAATCAATTTTGATTGTTCCCCATCTAGATACTATCAAATCTTCAGATCCAAAAAGTTTAGGTAAATTTTCTGGATCAAATCCTAAGGATTTTATTACTAAATCTGCAGGTATCTTAAAATCTGATCCACTTTGTACAATTGGCTTTTTTCGCCCTGACGAGTCTGGTTCGCCTAATATCATTTTACTTACTTCAACTTCTGAAACACTTTTTTTTCCAATAAAACTTTTAGGGCTTGTTAACCAAATAAATTCAACACCTTCTTCTTCTGCATTTCCAACCTCTCTAGCTGAACCTGGCATATTTTTTCTATCTCTTCTGTACAAACATTTTACTGATTTAGCTTTTTGTCTTACTGCCGTCCTAACACAATCCATCGCTGTATCTCCACCTCCAATCACAACAACATTTTTTCCCTCTGCATTTAACGTTCCATTATCAAAAAGCTCCACCTTGTCTCCAAGGCCTTTTTTATTTGAAGCTGTTAAAAATTCCATTGCAGGAAATATATTTGC
>MDSV01223894.1_pt1 | contig 17506 bp, 16 predicted proteins | sample 810851 | NCBI WGS metagenome assembly MDSV01 (sample SAMN05326640, study PRJNA326480) | marine metagenome | isolation source: seawater | place: Atlantic Ocean: North East | collected 2012 | reverse complement strand
GAAATATTTTCTTATTTTTTAAAATTAAAAAAATTAAAAAAAACAATTATTTTTGCAACTCACAATAGAGAACTTGCTAACAGAGCAGATTACAAGTTGTTTATTTCCAATGGTGATATAAAACGAGTTAATGCTCGTTAATAATAAGAATTTTAATCATTTAAAAATACATACTCAATATTCAATATGCGAAGGTGCCATAAAAATTGATGAATTAGCAGATTATTGTAAGTTAAATAAAATTAAAACAATTGGTTTAGCAGATAGTTATAATTTGTGTGGGGCCCTCGAATTCTCAGAAAAAATATCTAAAGTTGGTACACATCCAATAATAGGAACCCAAATAAATCTAAATACTTCAGACATAATTGGAAAAGTTACTTTATACGCAACATCTGAAATAGGCTTTAAAAATTTAACTAAATTATCATCTTCAAGTTATTTAAATAATAAAGCAACAACAGACCCGTCTTGTAGCTTAAAATATCTTTTAAACAACAGCGAAGGATTAATACTATTAACTGGAAATTATACTAATTTTTTTGGCAAACTTTTTTATAAAAATAAACTTAAAGATTTTGAACAAATTCTGAACTCTTTAAAAAAATCCTTTAAGGATAGAATGTATATAGAAATTCAACGTCATAATGAATTTCAAGAAAAAAACTTTGAAAACTATTTGTTAGATATATCAAAATCATTTCAAATTCCATTGATTGCTACACAAGAGGTCTTTTACATAAATGAAGAAATGTACGAGGCACATGATGCCCTGATTTGTATTGGAGAAAAAAATTTTGTAGATGATAAAGAGAGATTTAGATATAGCAATCAGCATTTTTTAAAATCCCAAGCAGAACTAGAGAAAATATATTCAGATATACCTGAAGCTCTAGAAAATAATTATAATTTTCATTTAAGATTTAATTTTAAACCAAAAAAATCAAAACCAATCTTGCCTTCTATTGCTAGTAAAGAAAGTGGTTCTCCAGAGGGAGAATTATTAAAATTAGCAAAAAAAGGATTAAAATATAGAATGGAAAATTTTATTCTAAAAAAAAATAAAATTCAACCACAAGAACAGATAAAAGAAATTTACGAAGATAGATTAAATCATGAAATAGATATTATAAATTCAATGGATTATGCTAGTTATTTTTTGATAGTTTCAGACTATATAAAATGGGCTAAAAAAAATTCTATACCAGTTGGCCCTGGTAGAGGTTCTGGAGCTGGATCACTAGTAGCATACTCTCTAGATATAACAGATTTAGATCCAATTGAATTTGATTTGATTTTTGAAAGATTTCTTAATCCGGATAGAATTTCTATGCCAGATTTTGACATAGATTTTTGTGAGGAAAAAAGAGATCTAGTATTTGAATATTTAAAAAAAAAATATGAAAATGGTGTTGCTCACATTATTACCTTTGGCAAACTTAAAGCTAGAATGGTTCTTAGAGATGTTGGACGTGTATTAGGTCTATCTTACGGTCACGTGGATAGAATTTGTAAAATGGTTCCATTTGATCCATCTAGACCTCTAACTCTGCAAGAGTCAATCGATAGAGAACCAAGATTTAAAGAAGAATTAAAAAATAATATTAAAGTTAAAAAACTTTTAGAACTTTCATTAAAATTAGAGGGGCTTAATCGTAACATGGCAACACATGCTGCAGGAGTTGTAATTGCTGGAGATAAATTAGCAGAACAATTTCCATTATATATGGATCACAGCTCAAATTTAACTTTGCCTTCAACACAGTACGATATGTATTCCTCTGAAAATGCAGGACTAGTTAAATTTGATTTACTTGGTTTAAAGACACTTACTGTAATTGATAACACTATTAAGAGGTTAAAATTTAAAAAAATTAATTTAGATATAAGTAAGATTGATCATAACGACAAAAAAGTTTTTTCTATGCTTTCGACAGGAGAAACAACTGGATTGTTTCAGCTTGAAAGTGCTGGGATGAGAGAAGCAATAAAGCAAATGAAACCTAATAGATTTGACGATATCATTGCACTTGTTGCTTTATACAGACCAGGCCCTATGAGCAACATTCCTATTTATAATGACTGTAAGAATGGATTTAAAGAACCAGATTATATACATCCAACTTTAAAAAAAATTTTAAGCCCCACTTATGGAATAATTATTTATCAAGAACAAGTAATGCAAATAGCTCAAACATTAGCAGGATTTACAGCGGGAGAAGCAGATATTTTGAGGAGAGCCATGGGTAAAAAAAAAAAAGCAGAATTAGATAAGCAAAAAGAAAGATTTATTAATGGTGCTTTGAAAAATGGTATTACAAAAGATGTTGCCAATTTTGTTTTTACGAAAATTGAACCATTTGCGCAATATGGTTTTAATAAAAGTCATGCAGCTGCTTACGCTTTAATAGCTTATCAAACCGCTTTTTTAAAAACCTACTATAAAGAAGACTTTATAGCAGCTACAATGTCGACAGAACTAACTAACACTTCTAAACTAAGAGAGTTTACAGAAGAATTAAAAAAGCTCAAAATTGAAATTATTAAACCGTCAATAAACAACTGTTTTTCAGATTTTAGAGCAATAAATGGTAAACTTGTTTATGGACTTGGTGCTATAAAAAATGTTGGTTTTGAAGCTATATCCAATATCATTAAAGAGAGAGAAAAAAATGGGAAATTTAAATCTTTAATTAATTTCATAAACAGAGTTGATGCGAAAGATGTAAATAAACTTCAATTAGAAGGTTTAGTAAAAGCAGGTGTATTTGATGAATTTGATAAAGATAGAGGTAAAATTTTAAATTCAATTCCTAAAATAATACAAAAAATAAAGAACATAAATGATGACAAAAACAATCATCAGACAAATCTTTTTGGTGATCATGGCAACGATCAAACAGAATTTGAATTTTTACCTTCAGCAGTATGGAAACAAAAAGAACTTTTATCTGAAGAATTTAAATCAATTGGGTTCTATTTAACCAATCATCCGTTAAATGAATTTGAAGATATTTTTAATCAATTAAACATAATGTCCTACAATAAGTTTTATGAAAATAAAGATAATGATGGCTTAGTTGCAGGCACAATAATGTCAATACAAGAAAAAAAAAGTGCAAAAGGAACACCTTATGCTATCGTAAAATTTAGTGATAAGCAGACAGAATTCGAACTTTTCTTGTTTGCAGAGAATTTAGTTACAAATAGAGAAAAATTAAAAGAGTCGGAGTCTTTCGTTTTAACTTTGCAAAAAGATAAAATCTCTAGTGGAAATGAAAAAAGAAGAGTTAATGTTAAAAAAATTATCAATTTAGATGATGTAATAAACAAACCATATTCGAAAGTAACCATTGAACTTAGAAATGACTATAATATCGACGAAATAAAAGAATTATTATCTAATAAAGGTGAAACAGAAATCAATCTACTTATAAAAGATAATAATCGCCAAGCTGTCTACTCTTTACAGGAAAACAGAAAATTTGATTTTAATCATCTCAAAACCTTAAAATCAAAGAAATACGTAGAAAAAATAACAGTTTAGACTGTTGATTTTTTAAATTGTTTGTATATACCATGGAATTATTTCGCACACAGTTTCAAGGGCAAAGCCCTACCGGTCCAAATATTTGGAATTACTGTGGTGGATTAACCGGAAAAAAATATGAACGTACCAAAAGTAGATATAAAACAATTGTTAGAAGCTGGCGTGCACCTAGGCCACAAAACATTAAGGTGGAACCCAAAAATGAAGAAATATATTTTTGGAGAAAAAAACTCAATTCATATAATAGATTTAACCCAGACAGTAGATTTTATAAAAAATGCACTAGTTCAAGTGCATAAAGTAATTGCTAGTGGAGGAAAACTACTTGTTGTATCAACCAAAAAACAAGCTTCAGAGCAAATCAGTGATTTAGCTAAAGAAACAGGACAATACTTTGTTAATTATAGATGGCTCGGAGGAATGCTTACTAATTGGAATACAATACAAAATTCAATTAAAAGACTAAAAAAACTTGATGATCAGCTATCTAAAGAAAATCTAGGATTTACAAAAAAAGAAATTCTTAAATTTGGTAAAGAAAGAGAAAAACTTCAAAGATCTCTCGGTGGAATTTCTGAAATGAAAAAACCGCCAGATTTAATTTTTATAATAGATACAAATATTGAGTCTTTAGCAGTAGCCGAAGCAAAAAAATTAGGAATACCAATCATAGCTGTGTTAGATACTAATTCAGATCCTACAGGTATAAATTTTCCAATCCCTGGTAATGACGACGCGAGAAGATCAATTAATTTATATTGTGAACTTTTAAAAAGCACCATCAAAGATGCTGAAAAATTCATTTCAGGCTTAGACGAAAAAAAAGAAGAAAATTCCTCTAAAGTAAAAAAAAAATAATTTCAGATTATTATTAAATGTCAAATAAAGATTTACTAGATAATATTAAAAAATTGAGGGAGATGACTGGCGTTGGCTTTAAAGATTGCAAAATAGCTATAGATGAAACTAAAGGTGATATTGAAAAATCTATTGAGTTTTTAAGAAAAAAAGGAATAGCCAAAGCCTCGAAAAAAATGAGCAGGACAGCCTCTGAGGGCCTCGCATTAGTCAAGGAAGATAAGGGTCAGATTTCATTAATCGAGATAAATAGTGAAACAGATTTTGTTGCTAAAAATCAAGATTTTATTAATTTTTGTAAAGAGTTATCAGAAATTAATTTCATTACTAAAGGTAATTTAAAAAAATTGAATGATACCAAAATGGCTAATGGAATATTAGTAAAAGATAATTTAGTAAATTTAATTGCAAAAATCGGTGAAAAGATAACAGTCAGAAGAGCAAATTTTTTCGATAATTTAAATGGTAAAAACTTTGCGTATGTGCATTCAGCTATAGAAAAAGGAATTGGTAAAATAATTTCTGTGGTGAAACTTGGAGGAAAACCAAATGAAATTAACGAAGACTTTGGAATCAAAGTAGCCATGCATATTGCTGCCTCAAATCCACTTGCAATCGAAAAAGACAAAATTGATACAGTTATTGTAGATAAAGAACTAGAAATTATAAAAGCAGAAATTACTAACTCTGGAAAACCAGCTGAAATGGTCGATAAAATATCAAGAGGTAAAATATCAAAATTTTTAAATGATAATTCTCTTTTAAACCAGATGTGGATTATGGACCCGAAAAAAAAAGTTTCAGATATATTAAAAGAAAATTCTACTAAAGAACCTTTGCAAATTTTAGATTTTATTAGATATAAAGTCGGAGAAGGAATTTAATAGTGAGTAGTGATTTTAATGAAAAAAACTATTCATCCAAGATGGATAAAACTATCCAATCCTTAAAAAAGGATATTTCAACTCTTAGAACAGGTCGAGCTAATACCAACATGCTTGATACAATAAAGGTAGATGTATACGGACAGCTTATGCCTATAGACCAAATCGCTACAGTTAGCGTTCCAGAAGCTAGACTAATTTCTATTCAAGTTTGGGACAAGAGCAATACAGCCTTGATAGAAAGCGCACTTCAAAAATCAGAACTTGGAATAAACCCACAAATTGATGGACAGATAATAAGGTTAAGAATTCCAGATCTTACAGAAGAAAGAAGAAAAGATTTAATAAAAGTTTTAAAAAATATGGGAGAAAAAAGTAAAATTTCGGTCAGAAATATCAGAAGAGAGGCCAATGAAGAATTAAAAAAAAAACTGAAAGATAAACAAATTTCAGAAGACGACAACAAAAATTTTGAAAAAAATATTCAAAAAATAACAGATGAAAATATCCACATTATAGAAAAGGTTCTAACTGAAAAAGAAAAAGAAATCATTCAGATATGAACAACTTGAACCATATTGCCTTTATAATGGATGGCAATGGAAGGTGGGGAAAAAATAAAAACAAGGGCAGAAAATATGGGCACTTAAGAGGTGTTCAAACAATAAAAAAAATTATCTCTGGATCACTAAAATTAAACATACCGATAGTAAGTTTTTATGTTTTTTCTACTGAAAATTGGAGAAGACCTAAAACTGAAATTAATTTTTTGTTTAGACTTATTCATACTTATTTCTCTGAAGAAATTAAAAGCGTAATTGATCAAGGAGTAAAAATTAATGTCATAGGAGAATTGAAAAAACTACCAAAAAAAATACAAAAAATTCTTAAAGAAACTGTGCGTTTAACAAAAAAAAACAAAAAGATTATAGTTAATTTAGCAATTAATTACGGATCTAAAAATGAAATATTAAATACATTTAAAAAGATAAAAAAAAAAATTAATATAAAAAACTTTGAAAAAAACCTTTACACAAAAGATTTACCAGATCCAGACATTATGATTCGAACCGGAGGCCATAAAAGACTTAGTAATTTCATGTTATGGCAGCTAGCGTATACAGAACTATATTTTATTAAAAAATTATGGCCAGATTTTCAAATTAATGATCTTAAAAAAATAATTTATGATTATAAAACTATCAAAAGAAATTTTGGGAATATATGATTTCAGAAAATTTTAAAAAAAGAACTTTTACGTCTATAGCTTTAATCATTTTGATTATATTGATTTTTATAAATGAAGTAGTTTTATTGTTCACATTGCTTGTTATGTCGAACTTATCGATTATAGAGTTTTCAAATATTATAAAAAAAATTACGCAAAATAAAATAAAAAGACTAATTTTTAATTCTATTTTTATTATTTATTTATTTCTATTTTGTATAATATTTTATATTTTATGGAATTATTTAAATTCAAAAGTTTATTTATTTTTAATTTTAATTTGTTGTGCAGCATCAGACATTGGAGGTTATGTTTTTGGTAAAATATTTAAAGGAGCAAAATTAACCAAAATAAGTCCGAAAAAAACAATATCGGGATCGCTTGGTTCAATCTTTTTTTCAATAATTATATTACAAATTATTTTTTTTCAATTTTTCTCAGTACTCAGTATAGATATTTTATTAATCGGATTATTTGTGTCCATAGCTTGTCAAATCGGTGATATTTTCTTTTCTTATTTAAAAAGAAAAGCCAAGATTAAGGATACAGGAAATTTTTTGCCAGGACATGGCGGTATTTTAGATAGAGTTGATGGCATTATAATTGGTATTCCTGCAGGATTAATTACTGCAAAAATTTTATTATAATTTTATGTTTAAAAAAATTTCAATTTTAGGATCAACAGGTTCGATAGGCTTAACAACTCTAGATATTATAGATAAAAAAAAAAAAGATTTGAAAGTTATATTTTTATCAGCAGATAAAAATTATAAATTAATTTGTAAACAAATTATTAAATATAAGCCAAAAATTTACTTAATTAACAATCTAAATATTTTTTTAAAAGTAAAAAAAAGATTTAAAAAAAATAAGATCAGAATAATAAATACAATTGAACAAGTAGAAAAAAAATTTTATTGCGATATAACTATTTCAGCTATTCCAGGGCTAGTTGGTTTGAAACCTACTTTACATATGATTAAATTAAGTCGTAAAGTTTTAATAGCCAATAAAGAGTCAGTTATTTGTGGCTGGGATTTAATTAAAAAAAAAGCAAATCAAAATAATACCAAGATAATTCCTGTCGACTCAGAACATTTTTCTATTTTTGAACTAATTAAAAATCATAAATTAAATGAAATTGAAAAAATATTTATAACTGCATCTGGAGGTCCTTTTTTAAATTATTCCATAAGTAAATTAAAGAAAGTAAAACCTAAGCAAGCTTTGAAACATCCAAAATGGAAAATGGGAAAAAAAGTAACTATAGATTCATCAACATTAATGAATAAAATACTAGAATTAATAGAAGCTCAAAAGTTATTCAATATACCTTTAAAAAAACTGGATATATTAATTCATCCAGACTCTTTGGTGCATGCTATAGTGAAGTTTAAGAATGGATTAACAAAATTAATTTTTCACGAAACTACAATGTTAATTCCTTTAGCAAATGCTATACTAGAAAATAATTTTGATATTAATATATTTGCTACCAAAAAAAAAAAATTACAAACTGGCTATCAAAAAAATATTATTTTTAAAAAATTGAATTATAAAATTTTTCCAATTATAAAAATTAAAGATAGATTAATGGAATATCCCTCTACACCTATAATTATAAACTCAGCTAATGAAACCCTGGTCGACCAATTTTTAAAACAAAATATTGACTTTCTTGATATTTATAAGATCATTTTGATCATTATGAGAGACCAAAATTATCGAAAATATGCTATACAAAATCCCTCAGATTTAAAAAAAATATTTTTAGTAGATACTTGGGTAAAAAAAAGAGTTTTAGAGATAATAAAAAAAAAATATGCTTAAAGTAATAACCATTTTCATTTCCTTATTTCTTTTAATTTCTAATTTAAAAGCAGAAGTTGTTTCAAAACTATCAATAAAAGGCAACCAAAGAGTATCAATCGAAACAATAAAAGTTTATGGAGAAATTGAAATAGGAAAAGATTATTCAGATACTGACTTAAATTTAATATTAAAAAAATTGTATGAAACTAATTTCTTTGAAGATATTAAAATTAATTTAACTAATAACGTTCTAACTTTAAATCTAAAAGAATATCCAATCGTAAATCAATTAATTATAACTGGTGAAGATAGCAACAGATATAAAGAACAAATAAAAAAAATAATTAAATTAAAACAAAAAGGATCTTTTATAAGATCTTACCTATCAAATGATATTAATCTTATTAAACAACTTTATTCATCATTAGGATATAATTTTGCTGACGTACAAACTAAAATTAATGAAATTGATAAGGGTAAATATGATTTGTTAATAGAAATAGATAGAGGAGAAAAAACTAAAATTTCTACAATTAAATTTATTGGAAATGACAATATAAGAACTAATAGGCTCCGAGATGTGGTTGCTAGTGAGGAGTCAAAATTTTGGAAAGTTTTATCTAGAAATACTAATTTCAGTGAAAACTTAATTAATTTAGATATTAGATTACTAACAAATTATTATAAATCTATTGGATTTTATGATGTAAAAATAGTTTCGAATTTTGCAGAAATTAATGACAAAAATAATGTTGATCTTGTTTACACTATTGATGAAGGAAATCGTTTTAGACTTAATAAGATTTCATTAAATGTTGATTCTATTTTCAATAAGGATTTATTTTTTCCATTAGAAAAAGAATTTAACAAATATGTTGGTGAATATTATTCTCCTTTTAAAATAAAAAAACTTTTAGATAAGATTGACGAATTAATTGATAACAATAGCTTACAATTTGTTGAACACAACGTTGAAGAAATTATTGATGACAAAAACATAAATATAATTTTTAATTTATACGAGGGAGAAAAAGTTTTAATTGAAAGAATAAATATAGTTGGAAATAACATCACTAATGAAGATGTGATTAGAGGTGAACTGATAATAGATGAGGGAGACCCTTATACTAAACTTGGTATGGACAAGTCTGTTGCTGAAATTAAAGCAAGGAATATATTTAAAGATGTTAAATATAAAGTAGTCGATGGAAGTGAAAAAAATTTAAAAATAATTGATATTTTAGTTGAAGAAAAACCAACTGGAGAAATAAGTGCTGGAGCAGGAATTGGAACAAATGGCGGAAGTTTTGCATTTAACATTAAAGAGTCTAACTGGCTTGGAAAAGGTCAAGTATTAAATTTTGAATTTGAAGTAGACGCAGAGTCAGTTTCTGGCGCCTTAATTTTTTCAGATCCAAATTACAATTTTTTAGGTAATTCAATTAATTATTCAATTTCTAATGAAAAAAATGATAAGCCTGATCAAGGTTATGAAAACACAGTTACATCGATCGGTGTTGGAACGTCTTTTGAGCAATACCAAGACTTAAGACTAAATTTAGGTCTTTCAGCTAGCCATGATGATTTAAGAACATCTGGAACAGCTTCCGATGCACTTAAAAAGCAAGAAGGCACATTTAGTGAAATCGCTGGAAATTATAATTTTTCTTTCGATAAAAGAAATAGAGCATTCCAGCCTACCGATGGATCAATTCTAACTATTGGGCAAGGAGTACCATTATTTGGTGATAAATATGCATTATCAAATTATTTAAGCTTTAATTCTTATAAAACTCTAACAGAAGATGTTGTTGGGTCTGGTAAATTCTTACTATCAACAATTAATGGCTTAGGATCGGATGACGTGAGATTAAGTAAAAGAAAAAGTTTAAGCACAAGAAGATTGAGAGGTTTTGAAAGAAATAAAATTGGACCAGTAGATGGTTCAGATCATATTGGAGGTAATTATGCTTCAGTTCTTAATCTTGAAGCAAATTTACCCAATCTACTGCCGGATGATACTAGAACAGATATCATTCTATTTTTAGATTTTGGTAACGTTTGGGGTGTAGATTATGATAGCAGCATTGATGAAAGTAATAAAATTAGATCATCTACAGGAGCTATGGCAAGCTGGATGTCTCCTATAGGACCGATGACATTTACTTTATCACAAAATTTATCTAAAGCCGATACAGATATAACAGAGTCTTTTAACTTTAATTTAGGAACAACATTTTAGAATTTATGCTAAAGAATCTTAGAAGAATATCATTTATATTTCTTGCACTATTTTATTTGAATACAAATGTAGTTGCGGAAATACCTTATTTTGTAGATTTTAAATTTATTTTAAATGAAAGTACTGCCGGAAAAAAAGCACAAAATTTCTTAAAAAATAAACTTGAAAATGGGCTGAAAAATTTAAAAGAAAAAGAGAAAAAGATTCAAGAAGAAGAGATCAAAATAATTGAACAAAAAAAAATTATTTCTCCTGAAGAATACAAAAAAAAAGTTTCTGAATTAAGAAAAAAAGTATCAAAATTACGAAAAGAAAGAGCAACAATGCTAGAAACTGTTGCAAAACAAAGATCTGAAGCAAGAAATACACTCCTGAAAAATTTAAATCCGATAATAAGAGATTATATGAAAGCTAAAAAAATAAGAATGGTAATTGATAAAAAGAGTATTTTATTGGCTGATGAAAATTTAGATATCACCAATGAAATAATTGTAGAATTAAACAAAAAATTAAAATCAATAAATTTAAGATAAATTTGAATGAATTCAAATTTTTTTTTTAAAAAAAAAAAAATCAAAATTAAAGATTTATTTAATAAAGTTAATTTAAATAAAAACTTTTTGGTAAATGACATAAAACCACTTTACAAGGCAGGCAAATTAGATTTAAGTTTTTTTGATTCTTTAAAATATAAATCTGAAGCAATTAATACTAAGGCTGGTGCGTGTATTACAACAAATCAACTTCAACAATTTTTGCCTAAAAATGTTGAAAAAATAATTGTAAAAAATGTATTATTTGAATTAGCTGTAGTCCTGAAAAAAATTTATCTCAATGCAGATATAGATTATCCAGATTTTTCTTTAAAAGTTGCTAAAAAAAATCAATTCAGATCTGTAAAATTTTGTAATAATGTTTTAATTGGCAGTAAAGTAAAGTTAGGTAAAGGTACAGAAATTGGATCAAACTCTATAATTGAACAAAATGTTAGAATTGGAAAAAATTGTATAATTGGTTCGAACGTTATTATCAAAAATACTTTAATTGGAGACAATGTAGTGCTTCAAGATAATTGCAAAATTGGTCAGAAGGGATTTGGATTTATTCCATTAAAAAACAAAAATTTAAAATTCCCACATATTGGTCGTGTTATAATTGAAAATAATGTTGAAATAGCCTCTGGCTGCACCATAGATAGAGGTTCAGTAGATGATACTGTTATTGGAGAGAACACTTATTTGGATAATCAGGTACATATAGCGCACAACGTAAAAATTGGATCTAATTGCATGATAGCTGGGCAAGTTGGTTTTGCTGGTAGTTCATCAATTGGAAACAACGTATCTATTGGAGGTCAAGCTGGTATCTCGGGACATTTAAAAATTGGAAACAATGTAAAGATTGGTGGTGGAAGTGGTGTTGTGAAGGATTTAGAAGACAGTCAAACCGTGATGGGTTATCCTGCTGTTCCATTAAAAGACTTTATTAAAAAAAATAAAAATAAAAAATGAATAAAACAGAAATCGATAAAAAAGAAATAGAGTCTTTATTGCCTCATAGAGAACCTATGTTGTTAATAGATAAATTAACTAAAATTGTTCATTTAAAATCAGCTACAGCAATTATGTATGTAAAAAAAGATGCATTTTATGTTCAAGGACATTTTCCTGGACAACCAGTTATGCCAGGTGTGTTGATTGTTGAAGCATTTGGTCAGGCTGCTGCAGCTTTAACTGCATACGGAATAGATCCACAGGAATATGCTAATAAACTAGTTTATTTAATGGGTGTAGATAAAGCTAGGTTTAGAAACCCAGTTATCCCTAATTGTGAGCTACATTTAGAAATTGAAGCTGTTAGATCTCACGGCAAAGTTTGGAAATATAAAGGCACAGCAAAAGTAGATGGAAAAAGAATGGCAGATGCCGAATGGTCTGCAACTATAGTTGACAGAAAAGAATGATACATAACTCAAGTATAATTGATAAAAAAGCTAAAGTTGAAGATAATGTAAAAATTGGTCCTTTTTGTTATGTTGGTCCAAATGTAGAATTATCAGATGGAGTAGAGTTAATCTCGAATGTTCATATTGAGGGAAATACTAGGATAGGAAAAAATACAAAAATTTTTCCATTTGCAAGTATTGGTACTCAGCCTCAAGATCTAAAATTTAAAAATGAAAAAAATAGTTTAATAATAGGAGAGAAAAATATAATTCGTGAATATGTGACTATCAATCCTGGTACAGAAGGCGGAGGAACAAAAACAATAATAGGAGATAATTGCTTATTTATGATATCATCACACATAGCCCATGATTGTAAAATTGGTAATGATGTGATTATTGCTAACAATGTTCCTTTAGGAGGACATGTCACAATTGAAGACTCCGTAGTTATAGGAGGAAACTCAGCAGTACAACAATTTACAAGAATAGGACGCCTTGCAATGATTGGTGGTATGACAGGAGTTTTAAAAGATGTAACCCCTTTTGGATTATCAATTGGAAATCGAAATTACCTGCAAGGAATTAACCTTATTGGTTTACGAAGAAAAAAATATGATAATAAAAAAATAATGGGATTAGATAAAGCTTATAAAGAAATTTTTTCTTCGAAAAATTTACATGAAAATTTAGGCAAAATTAATGGTGAGTTCAAAGACAATGAATTAGTATCAGAAGTAATTAAATTTATTGAAAAAGATAAAAAAAGACCTATTTGCGTACCACAGAATTAAATTATGATTGGTCTAATTTTTGGAGAAACAGATTTTCCAAAATACATTTACAAAAAAATTAAAGGCAAAAAAAAGTACCTAATTATTGATTTAACTAAAAAAAAATTCTTTAAAAAAGATAAAAATTCTTTTTCGGTATCAATAGGTCAATTCGGAAAAATTATTTCAATTTTAAAAAAAAATAATTGTAAAAAAGTTCTTTTTGCTGGAAAAGTACAAAAACCTAATTTTACAAAAATTAAATTAGATCTAAAAGGAGCATATTACATGCCAAGAATAATTAAAAAGTTGAAGATAGGGGATGCGGCCATTTTAAAAGAAATAATTAATATCTTTAGAAATGAAAAAATAAAAACTGTTAGTTCTACAATATATACGCCTGAATTAAATTTAATGAGAGGAAATTATTCTAAATACAGAGCTGATAAAAAAGATAAAGTAGATATCAAGAATGCATTGAAAAAATTAAGAAACTCTGATCAATATAGTCATATTCAAGGAGCAATTAGTAGATATAATCTTGTTGTGCTTGAGAAACAAGAGGGAACGCAAAAAATGCTTAAAAAGATTAAAAAGATAAAAAATGTTAACAGAGGAGTTCTAGTAAAATTTCCTAAAAAAAAACAAGATTTAAGAGTTGACCTACCAGCCATAGGTTTAAATACTTTAAAACAGTGTAAAATTGCAGGTCTAAAAGGCATAGTTCTAAAACATAAACAAAATATTTTTTTAAATAAAAAGAAATCCATTAATTTTGCCAATAAAAATAAGCTTTTTATATTAGTAAAATGAAAAAAATAATTTTAATAACATTCTTTTTTTTTATTCAAATTTTTAATGTTCTATCAAGTGAGACAAAGTTAAAAGAAGCTATTAATGGTTTAAGTAGCCCTTGGAGTCTTACTTTTATAAATAAAAACAGAGTATTAGTAACAGAAAAATCAGGAAATATAATATTGATAGATTTAATCAATAAAAAAATTAAAAAAATTCAACATGATTTACAAATTTTAGAGGATGGACAGGGTGGTTTGCTTGAAGTACTTTATTATAACGACCAAGTTTTTGTTTCATATTCTGAAAATCTGAAAAAAGGAAATTCAAGTACATCTGTCGCCTCAGCAAAATTTAGTGAAAATTTTCTAAATTTTAAAAATATTTTTAGAGCTGAACCACCAATTAAATCAGGTTATCATTTTGGTTCAAGATTAGTAATTAAAGATAATCTTCTTTATGTTACAGTTGGCGAGAGAGGCAAGGGTATGATTGCTCAAGATCCAACAAAACACCCAGGTAGTATAATCAGAATTCATTTGGATGGTAAAATTCCAGAAGATAATCCAAAATTTAAAGGTAATATTAACTGGGAACCGGAGATATACCAAATAGGAGTAAGAAACCCTCAAGGTATGGCACTATCTCCTTATGATAATAAAATTTACCTAACAAACCATGGTGCAAAAGGTGGAGACTGGTTTGGAGAAGTTAAATATGCTGAAAATTATGGATGGAAAATTTTAGGATGGGGAGGAACAAATTATACGGGTACTAAAATTGGACCAAAATGGAAGCCAGGTTTCACTAAAGCTATAAAATATTGGGTTCCATCAATTGCAGCGAGTTCAATGGTAATTTATAAAGGCACTGAATTTAAAGAGTGGAACGGCGATGCATTGATAACTTCACTTCGGGATCAGTCGTTAAGAAAAATTAAATTCAAAGATAATGAATTTCTTAATGAAAAAATTATATTTAAGGGAACTATTGGAAGAATAAGAGATATTGAAATTCAAAAAGAAACAGGAAAAATTTTTCTTTTAACTGACAATGGCTCTATTTGGATCCTTCAAAAATGAAAAAAATATTTATTTTAACAGGTGAAGAATCAGGGGATAAACTTGCTTCAAAAGTTATAAGCAATTTAAACAAATTGAATTCAAATATCGAATACTTATCAGTTGGTGGAGAGAATTTAAAAAAATTAGGTATAAAATCAATTTTTGATCTTAAAGAAATTACATATTTGGGCTTTACTAGTGTAATTTTAAATATTTTTAAGATTAAAAAAAAGATTAACGAGACAGTAAAGGCTATAGAAGATTTTAAACCTGATATTTTATTTACAGTCGATAGTCCTGACTTTACTTTAAGAGTAGCCGAAAGAGTTAAATTAAAAAATCCTAAAATTAATACAATTCATTATGTAGCTCCTCAAGTATGGGTTTGGAGAGAGGGAAGAATTAAAAAAATCAAAAAATTTATTGATCATATTCTTCTTTTATTTAATTTTGAAAAAACATATTTTGAAAAAGAAAATATGAGTCATGAGTTTGTTGGTCACCCCCTTCTTGATGCAACAAGCGAAAGTGCGATTGATATCAATCAGATTTTAGGAAAAAATAAAGCATTAATTTCTATTTTTGCAGGTAGTCGAATGTCTGAAATAGAAGTTTTAACTCCAATTCTTTTAAATTTTATAAAACTTATGAACAAAAAGTACAATGATTTTTCTTATGTTTTTCATTCTACTAAAGAATTTACAGATTTGACTCAACTATATATTGAAAAAAATGATTTAAAAAATTGTCAAGTTATAAGTGATAATAAAATTAAAAGACATGTTTTAAAAAAGTCGGTGTTTGCAGTTGCTAAATCGGGAACAGTATCTCTTGAAATATGTAATGCTAAAATACCTTCTGTAATTTTATACAAAATGGGATTATTAAATTTTTTATTTTTAAAAATGTTAATAAAAACTAAATTTGCAAATATTATCAATATTGCTGCAAAAGAGGAAATTATACCTGAATTACTTCAATCAAATTGTAATCCAAAAAATATATTTAATGTTGTTTCAAATTATCTCAATAATTCAAAAAAAATGGACGAACAAGTTATAAAAACTCAGTTAATTTTAAATAATTTTAGGACAAAAAATTCATCTTCTGTATTAGCCGCCAATGCTTTAAATAAATATTTAATTAAGAAATTCTAATTATGAAAATATTCAAATTTATCAAATATATTCCTTTGATAATAATAAATTTTTTACTATTACTTTTTTCTATTTATTTAATCTGCGCTTTTTTAATGATTGCGAAAATCTTTCCAAACATGGAATTAGTAAATGCGTATCAAAAAAATTTTTATATTGAAAGTGGTTTAAGAAAAATTTGGCAAAATGACTTAGAATGCGTAGAATACGATAATGAACTTATTTATGTTCCTAAATTAAAAAATTGCAACTTCGAAAATATTGAATTTAACACCAACATATCTTTTGATAAATTTGGAAGATATTCAAATCATCCTTATACAAAAAATAATAAGAATAATTCAATTGCAGTATTAGGAGATTCTTTTGCAATGGGATGGGGTGTTAATGATGATGAAACATTTTCAGCTTTACTTGAAAAAAATTTAAACAGAAATGTATACAATCTTTCAGTTTCAAGTTATGGAACTAGAAGGGAACTAATAAGATTAGAAAAAAGTAATTTATTAAATTCAATAGATACAATTATTTTGGCATATTGTTATAATGATTATGGTGAAAACCTTAATTTTAAAAAAGACTCATTAAAAGCTTTAGAAAATTTTAATTTAGTCACCTCATCTAGCACATCAAATAATTGGAAAAAACTTAGAAGAATGTTTAGATATTCAGTACAAATACCTGGAGACTTATTTAAAGAAGTTAATAATTTAGATTTTACACATCACAGAAATCTATTATTAAAAGTTATAAGTGAACACCCATCTATAAAAGAAAAAAAAATATATATTTTTTATATAAATGGTAAAAACTTAAATTTTAGAGATTTTCCCAATGGTAAATATATTCAAAATGAAAATATTGAATTTGTAAATATTGAACTTTTAAATGATCATTATTTTAAAATTGATGGTCATTTAAATAAAAAGGGCCATAAATATATTGCTGACGAGCTATATGAAAAAGTATTTGATAAATCAAAAATTTAAAATTAAAAAACTATTTTCAAAAATAGTTTTTAGTTGGTTAAACCAATAATATTAATGATAGTTTACACACATGATGATTGCTTAAAAAAATTTAATGGCCATACTCACCCAGAAAGAAAAGAAAGATTAGAGAGTATTTTAAGTTCAATAAAATCATCAAAATTAAAAGTAGAATTTAAAGAAGCACCTTTGGCTGATTTAGAAACCGT
>MDSV01078301.1_pt1 | contig 17508 bp, 13 predicted proteins | sample 810851 | NCBI WGS metagenome assembly MDSV01 (sample SAMN05326640, study PRJNA326480) | marine metagenome | isolation source: seawater | place: Atlantic Ocean: North East | collected 2012 | reverse complement strand
CTCGATAAATGCGCTGGTTGCCTGAAAGACTCAGGATGCCGGTGGTTCCAGGTATGCTGGGCACTTCGGCATTCGCTAACTGTTGCAGGCGTGGATAGAGTTGAAAACTGTCAACGCCAAGTGCTCTTAGCCTCTGCAATGGGCCAGGTACCGGCCGCAGTTCGGCATCAGCACGCTGCCGCAGTGGGGGTGCGCTGTCGAGTAGCCACGGAGCATCCGTAAACCAGATGCCTTCCAGATCTCGATTCTCGGCTGAATCAATTGTGCCATCAAAAATAGAAGGTAGGGCATAAACCGGAATATCACCCGCAAAGTAAAAGGCCAGCGTCGGTTTTATTAACCGGCCCTGACGTGGGTTGGCCACCAGGAAAATGAAGTCGATGTCTTGCCTGCGACGGGGTGTAAATTCGAGGTTGGTCCTTGGTAAGAGGTCCAACAGGTCGGCGGCACGCTGTTCGCTGGAATCAATCGCCATTAGCCGTTTAACCACATCACTATAGTCGTTGGTGTCACCGTAAGTCGCATCGGACACCACGTTGCCACCCAGATTCTGCCAGGCATTGGCGAATGCGGTGCGCAGTCGAGCGTAATTAAAAGTGTCCGGCGCGATGATTGCAGCCTGGCGATGCCCGCTGTTCCAGGCGAGTGCCGCGGCCTGGGAAATTTCGTCCTCCGGTGCCAGTCCGAATTGAAACAGATTGCCGGTCATGATTTGAGGTGAATCCGAGTAGTTCAGCGCCAGGGTAGGAACAGGCAACCGGTCTCCGGAATTGAGTTGATTCACCAGATCTTTATTCAATGGCCCAATGATTAAGTTAGCGCCTGCTGCTACCGCGTCCTGATAGACAGGCTCCACATCAAGCAGGCCTGAAGTGTCATATACCGAGATGATGGGGACCTCTCGGCTTACTGCCAGCGCTTCGTAGTACGCGCTCAGAAAGCCTTCCTGAATAGCGATGCCAGCCGTCTGCTGTAGCGGCAGCAACAGGGCGATGCTTCGTGGTCTGGCATCCCACAGGGACTGCAAAGAGGCCAGATCAGCAGGCAGAATTTGCGCGGCGGTGTGATTGGTCCATACCTGTTGCCAGCGCTCAATGGCATCGAGTTGGCTGCGAATATTGAATTCGTCGGCGCGATAAACCCGGCCCAATTCTATCCAGCCGAGCAGCTGGTAACTGTTTGCGCTGGCGGCAAGTTGCTCCAGTTCTTCTGCTTCGAGACTCTGTAGTTGCGCCCAAAGGCGCTCGACAATTTGTGCTGCGTTCGGATGGTTGATTTGTCTTGCGGCCATTGCATAAGCATTGATAGCGTCAGCCAAATTATTATTGTCCTCATGCAGGGTGCCCAGCATCGTGTAAAACTCGGGTGCGTTGGGGCTGTCCTCAGTCATGCTCTGGGTCAGGTTACCCGTAAGCCAGCGCATGGCCGCAGCAGAATCGCCTGAAACCATAGCTAATTTCGCCTGCAACAAGGCATAGGCCAGCTGCGATTCTGCAGCCAGGCTGGCAGGGGACTGAACTCGATTCGTCAGCTTGCGCGCGCCGGAATAGTCAGCTTCATCGAAATAAATCTGAGCAGCTTCCAGAAGCAGGCGTGCGGCCGAATCACCCGATGATTCTCCTGCGGCTCTAACCAGCGCCTCAGCCTGAACCACGGCTGTGTTTACTGGTGTAACTGGCTGAGGCGCCGAAATCTCAGTCGTGCCGCAACCAGTGAGCAGGGCAATCATCAAAACTTTGCATGGAGCTGTGACAGTGGAGCGCGGTAACATAGTTTGCCGAAGGATGATTTGAATCGAAAAAGACTAATACAAGAAAGCTATTCGGGCAATTTTTTGCAGAAATCAGAATCACAGTCTGGAGAAAAGACCAGGGCGTCACTATACGTTGTTGCCACGCCGATTGGTAATCTCGGAGATATGTCTGCGCGCGCAATTCACATTCTTGAGTCGGTACAGCTGGTGGCCGCTGAAGATACCAGGCAAACCCACAAACTGCTCAGTCATTTCGGCATCTCGACCCCTTTGACGGCTTACCATGATTTTAGCGATCGCAGTGCTATTGGCAGGATTGTTGACAGGATTCAGGGGGGAGAAGCGGTTGCCCTGGTGTCTGATGCTGGCACACCCTTATTGTCAGATCCCGGATATGGGCTTGTCGAGTCGGCGCGTCGGGCGGGGATTGAAGTATTGCCGATTCCAGGTGCCTCTGCTTTAACCGCTGCTTTATGTGTTGCAGGTCTGCCAACGGACCGGTTTACGTTCGAGGGTTTTCTGCCTGCGAAGGCAGGGCAGCGGGACAAGCGTCTGCATGACTTGGTCTCCGAGCAACGAACCCTCGTGTTCTATGAGGCTCCCCATCGAATCGGTGTGATGCTGGAGGCGTGTCTCGCGCATTTCGGGGCATCTCGCAAAGTGTTTATTGGTCGCGAGCTAACCAAGAGATTCGAGCAGCACTTCTCTGGTGAGCTTGCTGCTGCGGTGCATTGGCTTGCAGCTGACAGTAATCACTCGCGAGGTGAATTCGTTATAGTCCTGGCAGGATGTGATGAAGTCGGCAGGCAGGACGCCGAGATGCGCAAAGCCGAGCAGCAGGTAGCGCTGCTGCGGGAAGAGATGTCGATGAAGAAGGCAGTGGCTTTAACCAGTACGTTTCTGGGTGTGTCAAAAAATGATTTGTATCGGCGTGTGCTGGCATCAGACAAAAAACAGGATTAGTCACCAATCCCCATTGCGCAGACGCAAACTTGTCACTAAGCTGTGCATGAGTCAGCTGGGCAATTGCTGTTTGTTTTCACTCTTGGAGTGAGAGCAGGGGGAGGAAAGTCCGGGCTCCATAGAGCAGGGTGCCAGGTAACGCCTGGGAGGTGTAAACCTACGGCTAGTGCAACAGAAAGCATACCGCCAGCTCATTTTTGAGCAGGTAAGGGTGAAATGGTGCGGTAAGAGCGCACCGCGCGACTGGTAACAGTACGTGGCAAGGTAAACCCCACCCGGAGCAAGGCCAAATAGGAATCTTAAAGTGTTGCTCGCATTGGATTCGGGTAGGCCGCTTCAAGTCTGCGGTGACGCAGGCTGCAGATGAATAATTGTCCTCGACAGAACCCGGCTTACAGGCTGGCTCACACTTTTTCCCCGATCCCCGGCTTTTGACGACGTCAAACTAGCCGGTTACCTGAGAAATTACTTTAAATAGCCTTGATATCCGGCTGTTATTTCTCGATTTACCCTTTCCAATTACCTGCATGATCGCAGCAGATTTACTCCTGATAGCGGCATGTTCACGTAAATTCTTGAAAAAAATACATAAATTGTCTTGCGCAGGTGCCGATGTCTGCCTATAGTGTTTCTTTGTGGCGAAAAGTGGAATTTTTTGTTCAATTGTGGGGGATAGTGGAATCCCTCGGACAAAAAGTCACACATAATAATTGGGGACAACCGTGTTTCGCGGCATCAATACAATCAACCTGGACGCAAAAGGGCGAATGGCCATGCCTTCACGCTATCGCGAGCAGCTGGTCAAGTCTTGTTCTGGGCATCTGGTTGTCACCATAGATACCAATCACCGTTGCTTGCTTCTCTATCCGCTAGCTGAGTGGGAGCAAATTGAGCGGCAAATCGAATCCCTTTCCAGTTTTGACCCAATGTCACAGCGCGTTAAGCACCTCCTTATCGGTCATGCCAATGACCTTGAATTAGACAACAGTGGAAGGATTTTGTTGCCCCAGGAATTAAGGCAGTACGCGCAGTTGGAAAAGCACGTTTGCCTGATAGGGCAGGGGAAAAAACTGGAGATCTGGGATCAAGCCAGCTGGACTGAGCAGAGAGACAATTGGTTAACAGAGAATTCAACGGAAGGTGAATTACCAGAGAAATTAAGAACGCTCGCGCTATAGGTGGCGGAGATGGATGAACGAGATGAGCTTCATAAAACGGTATTAGCAGAGGAAGCGGTCTCAGCCTTGAATATTCAGTCGGAAGGTTTCTACATCGATGCGACTTTCGGGAGAGGAGGACATTCGAGAGCCATTTTGAGCGAGTTAGGTGTGGAGGGGCACCTGCTTGCGCTGGATCGCGATCCGGAGGCAATCGAGGCGGCACAGCAACTGGCGACACAAGACCTGCGGCTTGTCGTCGGGAAAACGCAGTTTGGGCAAATGGAAAATGTCATCGCGGCGCAGCGAATTCAAGGCAAGGTGAATGGTGTGTTGTTTGATCTAGGGGTTTCTTCGCCCCAATTGGACGACCCGGACCGTGGTTTTAGCTTCATGCGAGACGGGCCATTGGATATGCGAATGGATAGTGATAACGGGCAATCTGCAGCGGATTGGGTAAACACCGCGGCACAAGAAGAGATAGCTGATGTGCTTTACCAGTTTGGTGAAGAGCGTCATTCACGTCGCATAGCGCGCGCAATCGTAAATGCCAGGAAAGCGCAGAAGGTTACCAGAACCCTGCAGCTCGCGGAGATAGTCAAGGCGGCACATCCGGCATGGGAAAGAGATAAGCACCCTGCAACCCGCTCCTTCCAGGCGATTCGTATTCATGTAAACGATGAATTGGGTGAGTTGAAAAAAGCGCTCGTGGTGGCGGTAAACAACCTGGCAATAGGTGGCAGGCTTGTGGTGATTAGCTTTCATTCACTGGAAGACCGCATGGTGAAACAGTTTATAGCCGATTGTTCCCGCGGCGACAAATATCCACGAGGGCTGCCTATCAAAGCGGCGCAGTTGGCTCCCACGCTCAAGAAAATAGGAAAAGCAACAAAGCCATCCGTAAGAGAAGTAGCTGAAAACCCTCGTGCCCGCAGCGCTGTCATGCGAGTCGCAGAAAAGCTGCAGTCGGAAAAGGTAATGGCGATATGAAAAAAACAGTGAAAGGAAAATCGCGAGACGCTATTAAACCTGCGCAATCAGCATCACATCCCACATCGCAGCCAATGTTGTTGTGGTTGGGCGTTGGCTCAAGCAGATCTTTGATGCTTTTCCTGTTGCTTGGCACTGTCCTGTTTTCCGGCTTAATGGTTGTTAAAACCACCCATGAGAACAGGTTTGCTTTCAATGAACTTCAGATGCTTCGTGAAGAGGCCAATCAATTGGATGTGGAGTGGGGCCAGTTGTTACTTGAACAGAGCACGTTTGGGCTTGATGGTCGTATTGAGCAGAAAGCAGTAGAGCAGTTACGCATGCAGGTGCCTGAAATAGATCACATTGTGATGGTTGGCCGTGATGCTAGAAAGCCTTAGACCTGCAATCCGCCAATGGCGGGTACTCTTGATTATGCTTGCCATGCTGCTTTGCGTGGTGGCCATAGCCTGGCAACTCAGCGCTCTGCATATCTTGCAGAGAGACTTCCTGCAAGGGCAGGGAGATGCTCGCACTATTCGAACTATTCCTTTGGTGGCAAATCGCGGGCTTATCACTGACCGCAATGGTGAGCCACTGGCCGTCAGCACGCCGGTGCAGTCCATATGGGTGAATCCGAGTGAGCTGGTGGAGACACCTGAAGCAGTCTATTCACTGGCTGCTGCCCTGGAAATGAATCCGGAGGTGCTGGCAAGCACGATTTCAAATAACGCCAATCGGGAATTTCTCTATGTGAAGAGGCGGCTCGCACCCGCAGATGCAAAGCGAGTGATGGATCTCAAGCTGGGCCATGTGTACTCCCAGCAAGAATATCAGCGCTTCTATCCGCAAGGGGAGGTTGCTGCTCATTTGATCGGTTTCAGTAACGTCGATGATATTGGGCAGGAAGGGCTAGAGCTCACTTATGACGACTGGTTAGGAGGCGTGCCGGGTCGGCGCCAGGTCATCAAGGATCGTCGTGGTCATATTATTGAGGAACTCAATATGATTCAGACCGCTGAGCCAGGGAATAACCTGACGTTAGCTATAGACTTCCAGCTGCAGAATCTTGCGTATCGCGCTTTGAAAGCCGAATTCATAACCCGCAGAGCCAGGGGCGCTTCTGCGTTGATTCTTGATGTGGATACGGGTGAGGTGCTGGCAATGGTCAATCAGCCTTCTTATAACCCGCACAACAAAGCAGACATGACCGACTTCAGTGTATTGCGTAATCGCGCGATTACGGATGTATTTGAACCTGGCTCCACAGTGAAGGCATTTACCATTACCGCGGCGCTCGAATCGGGCCTGTTTGAGCCCGACACAATTATCGAAACCAGTCCGGGATGGATGATGGTTGGGCCGAATGAAGTCCGGGATATCTTCAACTACGGTACGCTGACTTTGTCCAAGGTCATAACCAAGTCAAGCAATATTGGTACTAGTAAGATTGCGTTTGAAATTGGCCCGGAGCCGATTCGGGATGTATTGCAAAGAGTTGGATTCGGCGAAGTCCCTGGTACTGGATTTCCTGGAGAGCGCGGCGGTGTGCTGCCGAACCCTCGGCGCTGGAGCCGGATTGAGACGGCGACCCTATCTTATGGGTATGGACTATCAGCGTCTGCGCTTCAGCTAGCGCGGGCCTACTCAGTAATTGCTGATGAAGGTGTCCTAAAGCCAGTTTCACTATTGAAGCTTAGTGAGGCAGATATCGAAGCGTTGCCCAGAGAGCAGGTAATCAGTCCGGTAATCGCGGGCCAGGTGCTTGATATGCTGGAAACTGTCGTAGATTCAAGTCGCGGCGGCTCTGCTGTGGAGGCAAATATCCCTTTTTATGATGTGGCAGGGAAGACTGGAACAGCGCACGTCGTGGGTGAATATGGCTATGAAGATAATTTGCACAATTCATTCTTCGTTGGGCTGGTGCCGGCTTCCGACCCTGAAATTGTCGTGGTTGTGGTGATCAATGAGCCCAAGGGAGAAGAGCATTATGGTGGCCACGTAGCGGCCCCGGTGTTCTCAGAGATCGCAACTGGCGCCATGCGAATTCTCAACGTCCCTCCTGACAATGTGACTGATCAGAATCTTTGGAGTGGTTCCTCCCCATGACTACTAGTACCGCTGAAGACATGAATTCACACGCTGTATTGCTGGACCTGATTACTGGCCTTGTTGCAATCGAGAACGAGAGCCTGCCGGAATTGCAGGCCATCGTTACCGGGATTCAGATCGATAGCCGAAGACTTCGTAAAGGTGATTTGTTTATCGCCTATTTCGGTCGTAACCATGATGCAAGGGATTTCATTGCAGACGCGATTCAGCAGGACGTGGCCGCTGTACTGGCTGAGTCAGGGGGCGAATGGCAGGGTATTCGTGTCGTCGACGGCAAGTTAGTTGTGGCGATCGATAATCTGACAGCGAAGATCAGTGAAATCGCGGCGCGTTTTTTCGGTAAACCCAGTGAGGAGCTCACTGTTTTCGGAATTACAGGTACCAACGGTAAAACCAGCTGTACGCAGTTCCTTGCGCAGCTGCTACAGACTGGAGGAGAAAACTGCGGGGTTATTGGAACGCTGGGATATGGCCCCTATGAGGATTTGTTGGAAACGGAGCTAACCACGCCGGATGCCGTCTTTACTCAGATGGCCCTGGCGGAGCTATCCCACAGGAATGTAAACCCAGTAGCAATGGAGGTGTCATCTGTAGGCCTGCATCAGAAGCGGGTGGCGGCTGTAAATTTTGATACCGCCGTGTTTACCAATTTGACCAGAGATCATCTGGATTATCACGAATGCATGGAGGCTTACGCGGCGAACAAGCGCATGTTGTTTACCATGCCGGGTTTGCGCAATGCCGTTGTGAATTTGGATGACCCCTATGCGCTTTCTCTTATCAATTCGGTTGCCAGTGGTGTTGAGATATCCACTTATAGCCTCAGCAATAAAATCGCATCAGTGTATGCAAGCAGCGCGATGCTCACGCGTAACGGCTTTGAAGCGTCAATCGTTACACCCGTTGGCGCGGCTGAACTAGACGCACGATTGCTGGGTTACTTTAACTTCAGCAATGTCCTTGCGGTCATCACAATCCTGATTAGTCATCTCAAAATTGAAAATGAAGGCCAGCTGCAATTGCTGTGTGACAGAGTGTCGGTTCTTAAGCCTGTTTCTGGTCGCATGGAAATTGTGGGTGACTCGGCGGATATCACTGCGGTAGTCGACTATGCCCACACGCCTGATGGACTGCGCAGCGCCTTAACCGCGCTGCGAGATCACTTCAAAGGGAAGATCTGGTGCGTGTTTGGCTGTGGCGGCAACAGGGATAGAGGTAAGCGCCCATTAATGGGAGAAATAGCTGAACAGTTTGCTGACCGCATAATCCTCACAGATGACAATCCCCGTAACGAAGCGGGAGACGAAATCGTGCAGCATATTCGCGGTGGTATGAGAGATCCGAGAAGTGCGCTGGTAATTCGTGACCGTGCCGAAGCCATTGATCACGCGATAAAAGAGGCGGCAGAGGGCGATGTGATTCTGGTGGCCGGCAAGGGTCACGAGAATTACCAGGAATCTAATGGCGCGCGTTCGATTTTTAGTGACGCCAACCACGTTCGTTTAGGGCTTAAGTCTCGGTCCAAAGGAATGGGAAGCTGAGTAAGTTATCAAGCGACAAAAGAGAGAGTTCTGAACTTTGATCAGCACCATGCAATTTAGTGATTTAGCCCAAAACCTGGAAGCAAAGGTTGTTGGTGCAGATGTGGAATTTGCTTCCCTGTCGACCGATTCAAGATCGGTGCATCCAGGCGAGGTGTTCCTGGCATTGAAGGGAGAACGATTCGATGGGCACGAACACGTGCAGGCTGCAGCGGATGCGGGTGCCTGCGGTGCGGTAGTGTCAGAGCAAGTTTCCGCTGGTATCCCCCAACTAGTGGTAAATGACACTCACATGGCTTTGGGTCAGATTGCGCGCATAAACAGGCTTCGCAGTCAGGCAAGGGTTGTGGCACTGACGGGGAGTCAGGGCAAGACCACGGTCAAAGAAATGATTGCAGCTATTTTGGGCTCTCGAGCACCCACCCTGGCAACACATGCGAACCTAAATAATACGATTGGTGTGCCCTTGACGTTGTTGCGCCTGAGCGCCGAGCATGATTTTGCCGTGATCGAGATGGGTGCGAATAGAGGTGGTGAAATCGATTTCAGTGCAAGTATTACTGTGCCCGATGTGGCGCTAATCACCACGGCGAGCGCTGCCCATTTTGAAGGCTTTGGCAGTCTTGCCGGCATAGTTAATGCCAAGGGTGAAATTCTTGACCACCTTAAACCTGGCGGCACAGCAGTTCTAAATCATGATGATTCTCATGTAAGTGACTGGATTGAGCGCGTTAAACCAGAAAGATTTGTACAGTTTTCCCTGCAGGAAGGTGCAAGAGCGGAGTACATAGCGCGAGATCTCCAGAGCAATCCGAATGGCAGAGTCGCATTTACGCTGCTTACCCCAGTTGGTGAATGTGAAATCAATATGCAGCTTCTAGGGCGGCATAACGTCATGAATGCTGCCGCAGCTGCCGCAGTTGCCTTGGAAGTGGGTGCTGATCTGGAAAACGTGAAAGCCGGACTAGCCGGGGTAGAGGCTGTGCCTGGTCGTTTGAGTGCTGTAAAGGGCATTGCAAATTCCTTGCTCCTCGATGACTCATATAACGCCAGCCCAAATTCTTTTAGTGCAGCGATTGATGTGTTGGCGACATTTTCCGGTCGTCGGATTTTGATCTCAGGTGATATGAAGGAACTCGGCAACGAGACTGAAAGTGCTCATGAATTGGTTGGCAGTCTCGCGCAGCAAGCCGGAATCGATGCGCTTTGGTCAGTTGGTGAGCATGCGGGGCTGGTTGTTTCAAGCTTCGGAAATGACGCCAGAGAGTTCGCCGACCAGGAATCACTGATCGCATATGCAAGAAATCAGCTTGATGCGAATACCGCGGTTTTGATCAAGGGATCACGGGGTGCCGAAATGGATCGCGTTGTTTATGAATTGCAGGCCAAAGAGGAACTCTAATGCTGGTTTGGTTATCAGATTATCTCATGCAGTTTGATAGCAACTTTGCTGTGATTCAGTACATCACGGTGCGCGGCATATTCAGTATTCTGACAGCACTTGGCGTGTCGCTGGTTATCGGACCGAGCATGATTCGTCGCTTGAATTATCATCAGATCGGACAAGTCGTCAGAGATGATGGGCCGGAAACCCACTTCAGCAAGGCTGGCACGCCGACTATGGGTGGCGCTTTGATCTTGGTGAGCATCGCCATGAGTACTCTGCTGTGGTCTGACTTGAGTAATCATTATGTTTGGATTGTGCTGTTCGTGACCATGGCTATCGGTGCAGTTGGCTGGGTTGATGATTACCGCAAGGTTTTCCGAAAGGACACTGCCGGCCTGTTGGCACGTTGGAAACTTTTCTGGCAATTTCTGGTGGGGATTACTGCCTCCGTTGTGCTTTACGAGACGGCCCTCGGCTCCATCGAGACTGACTACATTATTCCTTTCTTCAAGGATGTGGCCATAGATGTGGGGTTTTTCTATATCGCCATCAGCTCATTGATGATTGTGTTTTTCAGTAACGCAGTAAACCTGACCGATGGCCTGGATGGGCTGGCGATTTTGCCTACGGTGATGGTGGGCGGGGCGCTTGGAGTTATTGCTTATCTTGCGGGACACAGCGAATTTTCAGCTTATCTGAATATCCCTAATGTCACCGGATCCGGAGAAATAGTCGTTTTTGCCGGCGCCCTCGTAGGTGCCGGTATGGGGTTTCTTTGGTTTAACACCTATCCCGCGCAAATCTTTATGGGAGACGTAGGTGCGCTGGCGCTGGGCGCCGCACTGGGAGTAATGAGCATTATTTCTCGTCACGAAATCGTGCTGTTCATTATGGGGGGTGTTTTCGTGATGGAAGCTTTATCGGTCATTATGCAGGTCGCTTCTTTCAAGCTGACAGGAAAACGAATTTTCCGCATGGCTCCACTGCATCATCACTTCGAGCTCAAGGGGTGGCCAGAGCCTAGAGTGATTGTACGATTCTGGATTATTACGGTGATGTTGGTGTTGTTCGGTTTGGCCACGTTGAAGCTGCGATAGCTGAGCAAGAGGTTGGTGGATGCATCCTTCCGCGAGCGCTAAAAAACTGGTGGCTGGCCTCGGGGTTACCGGGCTTTCGTGTGCTCGCTATCTCGCTTTGCGAGGTGAGGCATTTATGGTCACCGATAGCAGGCTGGAGCCACCGGGACTGGCGCAATTCCTGACGGATTTCCCCTCGGTAGAAATAGAGCTGGGTGGATTTCGGGAGGAAACGTTTGTCTCAGCGTCAGAGATCATCGTCAGTCCCGGGGTGAGCCTTAAGACACCTCAACTCGCCGCCGCCATCGCAGCGGGAGTCCCGATTACCGGGGATATAGATATTTTTTCAAAGACTGTTAAGGCGCCAATTGTCGCGGTAACAGGATCGAATGGTAAAAGCACGGTGGTGGAAATTCTGGCAGCGATACTTGACCGGGCAGAAAAAAACTATGGACTGGGCGGTAACCTTGATAGCCAGAATGCTAAGCCGGCATTGGATCTGTTGCTGGATTCGCCTCGGGAACTCTATGTGTTGGAAATTTCAAGCTTCCAGCTGGAGACGACTGCATCACTAGGTGCAGAAGTTGCGGCATTGCTTAATTTAAGTGCGGATCATATGGATCGTTACGCCACGATGGACGAATACCTTAAAGCGAAGCAAAGGGTATTTACTGCTTGTCACAGAGTGGTGATTAACCGAGATGATGCGAATAGCTATCCGCCTGGGGATGAGGTTTTACCGAGTATTGATTTCGGTTTTGGTCGGCCTTCAGCGAATGGTTTGGGATTGCTGGAGGAAGAGAACGACCAATATCTGGCATACCAGTTTGAGAAAATTGTGTCTGTTAATGAGCTTAAGATTTTTGGCCAACACAACATCGCCAACATGCTGGCCGCGATTGGCCTTGCGCTTGCTGTTGGGGTTGATCTTAATTCCATTCGCAAAGCCATCACTGAATTTCCAGGCCTGCCCCACCGCTGTCAGTGGGTAGGCAGCGTAGCTGGTGTGGATTTCTATAACGATTCCAAGGGTACCAACGTGGGGGCTACTGTAGCTGCGGTTGAGGGGCTAGGTCACCACATAGAGGGCCATATTATTTTAATTGCAGGTGGCGTCAGCAAAGGGGCTGATTTTAAGACTCTGACGCCAGTGATAAATCGGTGGGGCAAGGAAGTGATATTGATTGGACAGGATGCAATGGAGTTGGCCGAACATCTGGATTCGGATACCCAGACTTACTTCGCGCAAGACATGCAAGATGCAGTCGAGGTTGCGCTAGAGCATGCGGTCACTGGCGATGCTGTGCTCTTGTCTCCTGCGTGCGCAAGTTTCGATATGTTCGATAATTACCGCCACCGAGGCCAGAGCTTCATCCAATCTGTGGAGCAACTACAATGAGTATGGCGTCAGTTTCGCATCGTATTCCAATCAGCGCGCGACCCGCGCCCCGCTTTAATGGCCTGCTACTCGTTGTCAGCCTGCTAATTACATTTGGGTTGTTGATGATGACATCAGCCTCAATCGAGATAGCCAGCAGTCGATATGGCGATCCGTTCTTTCACCTCAAACGCCAGACGATTTTTGCCTTGATGGGGCTGGCTGGCATGCTGATCACCTTGCACATACCCATGTATTTCTGGCGCAGGATAAGCTGGTTTCTCTTAATGGCTTCTTTTGCACTCTTGCTATTGGTTCTTGTGCCAGGCGTTGGCAAGGTTGTGAATGGCAGTGCGCGTTGGATCGATCTCGGCCTCTTTAACTTGCAGCCCTCGGAATTGGCGAAGGTATTTATCGTGATTTATATCGCCTCCTACCTTGAGCGACATGCTGAGGAAGTGCGGGAGCAGTGGTCAGGATTTCTTAAGCCTATGCTGGTTATAGGTGCTGCCGTCGTGTTGCTGCATTTCGAACCTGATCATGGTGCACTTGTCATTCTTATGCTAACTGCCTTTTGCCTGATTTTCTTGGCGGGGGCGAAGTTTTACCGACTCCTGTTGATGCTGGTTCTTTGTGTTGGCGCTGTGACTTACATTGCCATTATGAAGCCCTATGTCATAGCGCGCTTCTCTTCATACTTGAATCCCTGGGCTGCAGAGAATGTCTATGGTGGAGGTTACCAATTAACCCAGGCATTAATCGCATTCGGTCGTGGTGAGTGGTTCGGAGTAGGTCTCGGGAACAGTATTCAGAAACTCTATTTTTTGCCTGAGGCGCACAATGACTTTGTGTTAGCCATAATTGGCGAGGAGTTGGGGCTGGCTGGTGTGAGTTTCGTGATTATCCTGTTTGTGTTACTTATCGTTAAGGGCTTCAACATTGGCCGCGTTGCGCAGCGCGAGGGCAGCCTGTTCTCAGCCTATGTTGCCTACGGTATTTCACTGTTATTTGCCGGTCAGGCGCTAATTAACATTGGTGTCAACATTGGCCTGTTGCCTACCAAAGGCCTGACGCTGCCTTTTCTGAGTCAGGGCGGTGCCAGCTTAATCGTGTGTTGCTACATGGCGGCCATCCTGCTTCGCGTCCAGTATGAACTGGAAAATGATTTCAGCTCGGGCGGAGAAGGCGTCGACATATGGCAACAGGAGACATGAAGGTGTTAATAATGGCTGCCGGCACTGGCGGTCATGTTTTTCCTGCTATATCGATAGCTCAGGAGTTAATGTCTCGAGGCGTTAGCGTTGAATGGTTGGGCACACCAACAGGACTTGAAAATGATCTGCTGAAAGGAACGGATATTCCAATTCACCAGGTTTCAATCAAGGGGCTACGAGGCAGTGGTTTTATGCGCTTGTTGCTCGCACCAATAATGTTAATCAGTGCATTCTGGCATTCTCTGCGTATCATCAGGCGAGTCGCGCCAGATTGTGTGCTGGGCATGGGAGGTTTTGTTTGCGGTCCGGCTGGTCTGGCGGCGAAGTTCAGGGGTAAGCCATTGCTTATTCATGAGCAAAATGCAGTGGCTGGTTTGACTAATCGTCTATTGTTTCGGCTTTCAAATCGTGCAATGGAAGCGTTTCCGGCCACATTTAAGCAGGCCCGTCATGTTGTTTATACCGGTAATCCTGTGCGTCAGGAAATAATTGCGCTGCATGCGCAGCGACGTGAGGACGATCTTGCTGGAAGACCGCTGCGTCTTCTTGTATTGGGTGGGAGCCAGGGGGCAGCTGCGCTAAACCAATTGATACCGAAGCTCGTTGCTAAAATGGATTCTGAAGTGCTTGAAACTCTTCATCAAACCGGGAAGAGACAATTTGATTCTGCCCTTGAGTTCTATAGTGCGAGTGGTGTGTTTATAAACGCCTCACACCGGGTTGAACCTTTCATTGACGATATGAGTGCCGCCTACAGCTGGGCTGATCTTGTGCTTTGTCGTTCCGGTGCGAGTACGGTTTGCGAGCTGGCAGCGGCGGGGAAACCGGCGATTTTCATTCCCTATCCTTACCATAAGGATAATCAGCAGCTACTAAATGCGCGCTGGTTGCAAGACAGCAATGGGGCTGAAGTGATCGAGCAGAAAGATCTGTCCTTAGCTGGGGTGTTGGAAATTTTGGAACACTATACAAAAGACCCTGGCATGCTGAAAGCCATGAGCAGCAGCGCCCGCGCAGTCGCAATTCTCGATGCCAGTTCGCGCATTGCTTCAACCTGTCAGGAAGTGATGCATGATTAAGCCAGTTGCGAGTGATATCCCTGAGATGCGACGAATAAAGACCATTCACTTCGTTGGCATCGGTGGTGCAGGCATGTGTGGCGTGGCTGAAGTCTTACTAAACCAGGGTTATCGAATCACGGGTTCCGATCTAAAGCGTTCCAACAATACTGACCGCTTGAAAAAAATGGGCGCGAAGATTTTTTTCAAGCATGAGGCCGGAAATGTTAGAAAGGCTGATGTGGTGGTGTATTCGAGCGCTATTAATCGTCGCAATCCGGAAATCAAAGCGGCGATAGCGCAGCACAAACCGTTGATTCCGCGGGCAGAGATGTTAGCGGAACTGATGCGCTATCGTCATGCCGTAGCGATCGCAGGCACCCACGGTAAAACCACTACCACCAGTATCGTTGCATCAATTCTCGCAGAAGGAGATCTGGACCCAACCTATGTTATCGGTGGTTTATTGAACAGTTCAGGGAGTAATGCCCGTCTGGGGGAAAGTCGGTATTTGGTGGCTGAAGCTGATGAAAGCGATGCTTCGTTCATGCACCTTCAGCCGATGGTGGCGGTTGTTACAAATATCGAAGCAGACCACATGGCGACATATGGTGGCGACTTCGAAAATCTAAAAAAGTACTTTGTCGATTTCCTTCACAATCTGCCTTTTTATGGCTTGGCCGTATTGTGTATTGATGACCCAGGTGTGAAAAGCATTCTCGGCAAAGTCTCCAGACCGGTAATTACCTATGGGTTCTCTAAAAAAGCAGACTATAGGGTTAGCGGATTCAAGCAAATAGCAGGGCAAATTGCGTTCGAAGTGCAGCGCCCTGACAAGAAGCAGCCTATAAAGATCAAGCTTGACATGCCAGGCAAGCACAATGCCCTGAATGCAGCTGCCGCTGTGGCTGTAGCTTCGGATGAAGGCATAAAGGACGCTGCAATTAAACGCGGCATCAAGAAATTTTCGGGTGTAGGGCGCCGTTTTGATGTTCAGGGCAACTTCCCGGTCTCCGGCGGCAGCGTCACCCTAATCGATGACTATGGGCATCATCCATCCGAGGTGGCAGCAACTGTTCAGGCTCTGCGCGCGGGATGGCCAGATCAGCGATTTGTCATGATTTTTCAGCCTCACCGGTTCAGCCGCACGGCGGACCTTTATGATGATTTTGTTGAGGTCCTTTCCGAAGTTGATGTCCTGTTGCTACTGGAAGTGTACTCCGCTGGTGAGAAAAAAATCCCGGGCGCTGATTCCAGAAGTTTGTCCAGGAGTATCCGTCTGCGGGGCAAGGTTGACCCCGTTCTGGTCCAAAATGAGTCAGATGTCCTTGAAATTTTGAGGGATATTTTGCGCCCCGGAGACATGGTTTTGACCCAGGGGGCGGGTAGTGTCGGCAGTCTAGCGCGGGATTTGGCTAGCAAAGGCTTCCTGAACCGGTAATTTATTGATTTTAATAGAAGATTTCAGCCGTATCGGGTTAAGAAAAGTACTGATGAGAACGATAAATAAAGAACAAATACTGGCAAAAGCAGGCCACGTAGTTGTGCTGAAGGGCGGAACGTCGCCAGAGCGCGAGATTTCCCTACTTAGTGGTGAAGCTGTTGCCGAAAGTCTATTGCGACTTGGGGTTCAAACCACAGTGATTGATGTAGGCAATGACATCGCCAACGAGCTGCAGGCGGCGGTACCAGATCTAGTGGTCAATATGCTGCACGGGCAGGGCGGTGAAGACGGTGTGATCCAGGGAATGATGGATCTACTAGGCATCAGCTACACGGGTTCTGGTGTATTGGCTTCAGCGTTGGCCATGGACAAGGTCAAGAGCAAGTTGATATGGCGTCAGATCGGACTGGCTACAGCTGATTTTGTTGAGCTTCACGATGAAAGCGATTGGGATGACATCATTGATAGGTTTGGTAAGGCTGTCGTAAAACCGATTTATGGTGGATCAAGTCTGGGTATCGCCATTGTAGAAACAGCAGCGCAATTACAACAAAAATATAAAAGCGCAATGAATTTCGAACAGGGCGTAATGGCCGAAAAATATGTGGATGGTCGGGAGTATTCAGCAGGCATCCTGGGTGATGAGTTGCTGCCAACGATTCTACTGGAGACAGATCGACAGTTTTTCGATTACGAGGCCAAATATATAGATGAAAACACTCGTATTATCTGCCCGGTGGAATTTACTGAAAAAGAGTCGTCGTACATAGAGGCTCTGGTGCGAAAAGCTTATCAGAGTCTCGGCTGTAGCGGGCTGGCGAGGGTCGATTTTATGCAAGACTCAGCAGGAGATTATTACTTGCTGGAATTGAACACAGTTCCTGGCATGACCTCTCACAGTTTCGTCCCAACATCGGCTGCGCGCATCGGAATTGATTTTGATGAGCTGATGCTGCGTATTCTGGATTTTGAATTAAGCACCTAACTGATTGAGTAAGCAGACAGAAATGGCAATAGCTAGAAGAACCAAGACAACAGAGCCTTCGATTCGAATGGAGCCAGGCCGGGTACACCGGGGTGGCCAGCCATTAAATCGCGGGGCAGTTGTCGCACGCCGCCTAATTCTGTTGGCGCTATTGGTACTTACGACAGGTGTATTGCTGCAGCAAAACCGGGACATCGTGGCTGAAATATTCAGCCGCCCTGTCACCAAGGTGCGTATGGACAATCAATGGCAACACGTTTCTGAGCAGGAAATAGGAAATCTGCTTACAGGTTTGTTGGGGGCAGGTTTCTTTAATTTCGATGTGGAGGGCACCAAGCTTCGCTTGGAGCAACATCCATGGATCCGCCACGCTGCGGTAAAGAAGATTTGGCCTGACACCCTGGCGCTGAGCATTCAGGAAGAGGTTGCAATTGCTCGTTGGAGTGACGGCCAGCTGCTGAATCAATACGG
>MDSV01047353.1_pt1 | contig 17508 bp, 12 predicted proteins | sample 810851 | NCBI WGS metagenome assembly MDSV01 (sample SAMN05326640, study PRJNA326480) | marine metagenome | isolation source: seawater | place: Atlantic Ocean: North East | collected 2012 | reverse complement strand
GAGATCGTTGACGATCTCGTCGTTGATTTCGACGTCCAGAATGCCGGCTTCGGCCCAGGGCAGGACATATTGCACGGTGTGGTAGATCACGTCCGGGAGGTCGCCGGCGGCAAAGGCGGCGGTGGCGCGGGTGCCGAGATCGGTCTCGGTCACCGGGATGACCTGAACCTCGTGGCCGGTCGCTTCCTGGAACTGATCGGCGATTTCCTGCTGCTTGGCGAGGCGTTCCGGCTGTTCCTCGGTGGTCCAGAAGCGGATCGTATCGGCCTGCGCCATGGTTGCGGTGCTGGCGGAAAGCGCCAGAGCGGCGGTCAGTTTGCTCAAAGTCGACATATAAGTCCTCCCTCATTTTCAACCGGCGGCGTGCCGGTGCCGAACTCCTGCGGGGCAAAAATGCGATCGACCGGGGCGACCCCTGTCCCGGTGTCGTTGGCAAAATCCATCAGATGCGGCCCGGAGCACCGGGTCGGCGTTTCGCTTTGAAAAGCAGTCTTCACCGAAGGTGAATCACCCTCCCTAACGCGTTGGGCGCGTCTTTTGTTGCACAAAAAATACGCCTGACCGCTTCTTAGGCAAAATGTAGCGCCGAAAGCGACACGGGGTCAAGGCGCGGCGGCATTTCGGCCCTTTGCCACTTTGGTCTGGGGGCTTGGGACCGATGCCCGCGTGAGGAACAAAGCCACGGGCCGCACGTTGGCTCACTGTCTATCCACGCAAAACAGGATTGGGGAACGTCGCATGGTGCAAGGCGCGAGATGGCTGAAACCGCTGGCCCGCACGGGCTATTTTGCCCGGGGCATGGTCTACACCATCATCGGACTGTTCGCGGTGCTGGCCGCCATCGGCTCCGGCGAGAACAAGGATACCAAGGGCGCGCTGGAGACGCTGCTGGGCCAGCCCTTCGGGACGGTGCTGATCGCGCTGTTGATCATCGGCCTCGTCAGCTACGCGGTATGGCGGCTGTTCCAGTCGGTCATGGATCCCGATGAGCATGGCACCAAGCCGACCGGGCTTGCCGTGCGGGCCGGGCTTCTGGCCAGCGCCTTTACCTATACCGTGCTCGCTTTCTACGCGCTGTCGCTGATTGCGTTTTCGGGCTCCGGCGGCGAGGGCGGCGGACAGTCGCCGGCTCAGTATATTGCCGGTTTCATCGGCTCGCGGCCTGTCTCGCTCGGCCTTGCGGCGATCTTCGCCGGCGTCGCGATCGCCCATTGGGTCAAGGCGCTCAAGCGGAAATACGCCGATCACCTGAGGGCGTCGGAAGAGGTGATGGCCTATGTCCATCCGATTTCGATCGCCGGGCTGATGGCGCGCGGCGCGGTGTTCGCGATCCTGTCGGTCATGCTGGTGTTTCGCGGCCTTACCGCCGACGATGCCTCCGGCACGCCCGGCATCAAGGAGGCGATGGAGTTCATCCAGGGGCTCCCCTTCGGCGCCATCCTGCTTGCCGCCATGGGCGCCGGCGTCATCATGTTCGCCGCCTATTCCTTTGCCGAGGCGATCTGGCGGGAGATCAATATCGAGGATGCCTGAGGCGAGGGAGGCCGGGACCCTCCTCGCTCTACTCACTTTCGAACTCGGTCGGCGCGGTCTCGCTCAGAAGGTCGCCGCGGCCGCGAGACCGGCGCTCCCGCTCCATGCGCCGCTGGAGGCTGGGGTCGATATCGGTGTTCTGCGGTGTGGCCGTTTCTTCTCGGACCTTTTTGGGAGCAGGAGCGACCGGTTTTTCCTCGGTGCCGGAGAAACCGGAAAGCGCCGATTTGAGGTCATCATCGTCGAAGCGCAGGCGATAGATCGGCTCCGGCAGCGAGAAGCCATTGGACTCGAGCGCGCGCTTTACCAGCCGCATCGCCTCGGATCGCGCCTTGGCCCAGTTGGTGCTGCTCTGGTCGATCCAGCCGACGAAATAGAGCACCACATTGGAATCGCCGAGTTCCTCGATCCAGGCATCGGCTTCGGGGTCATCGAGGATGAAGTCCTGCCCCGCGATGGTTTCAAGCCCGATCTTCAGGGCCAGGTCGAGATCGCTGTCGGCGCTGACGCCGAGCTCGAAGGTGAAGCGGCGCTGCGGATTGACGGTATAATTGGTGATCGCGCTCTTGAACACCGTGGCGTTCGGAATGCGGATGTGGTTGCCGTCGACTTCCATCAGAATGGTGGCGCGCGAGGTCAGACTGATGACGAAACCCTCGAATGTGTCGATCTTGACGAGGTCCTTGGGTCGGAATGGTTGGCGGATGGAGAGCAGGATACTGGCGATATAGTTCTCCACCGTGTCGCGCACCGCAAAACCGACGGCGAGACCGACGATGCCGGCCGCGCCCAGCAGCGTGCCGAGCAGGGCTGTCGCGCCGAGAATATCGAGCGCCAGAACGCCGCCGATCACGAAGAAGACGATCCTGACGACCTGGCGCAGAAGATCGGCGATGAAGGCATTCGGCGCGATCCGCGACCACGGCCAGCTTCGCGAGGCGAGATAGAGGCCGAAGACGATGACGGCAATGCAGACGATGAAGGCCACCAGCAGCAGCGGCAGGTAGCTGAGCGCCTGTGCGGCCCGGTCTTCCAGCCTGTCATAGACCGGCTCCAGCCGTTCGCCGAGCGAGGTTTCCACCATGATCCGGCCATTGACGGCGACGACGCCTTCAAGGCTGCCGGCAAGCTCCCTGGCGCGACTTGCGAGCTGGGCCTCCTGGACTTCGCCGCCAAGCGTCACAACGCCGTAATGCACGGAAACGTCGATCGTCGACAGTCCCTCGATCTGGCCGAAAATGCCCTCAAGCCGGTTGCGGATGGCGGTGTCTGCGGCGGCATCGGCATTGCCCGGCACAGTCTGTGCGCTCTCTCCCTGCGTGGGCTCTTCCGTCAATTGTGCGAGAGAGGGAGACGCCGGCGAGAGCAGGATGAGGGCGGCGACGGCGATGCATCCAAGAATCCTGTTGCATCGCGCTGTCTGTCCGCCAGCGACTGAACCGGCGCAAAACGACAAAATCCCGCGGGCGCGCCGCAGGAGGGTAGGAAAAAGGGCCCTCTGCGGGCCCTTTCTTGTGGCGTTGGCTTCCATGCTTACGGCTGCGTGCGGCGGAAGAACGGGCCGCGGAAGGCCGAGATCGCAATGCCTTCGTCGCGGTGGTTGCCGCCGGCAAGAGCCGCAAACCATGCGCCTGCCGCACCGAGAACAGCGCCGGCACCGGCCGCGAAGGCGGTGATCGTGGAGGCGGACTGCATCAGCTGCATCATTTCCGCGCTGACTTCCGGATCCGCTGCGGCAGGGGCCATAGCGGACGAGACTGCCGCCGAAAATCCGGCCGCAAGGCCCATCGCCACGGTGGCGAGCGCCCAGACGACGATGCCGTGAATGCCGTCGCGGAATTCGCTCTCATCCGCGGTGCCGTCGCCGAAATGCGAACGCATGCGGCCTGCGACGTAGCCGCCGGCGCTGGCGCTGGCGAAGGGGATGAGAACCAGCCAGAGGCCGACGAGGAAGATGCCCCAGGTGAGGCCGTCTTCAAGCGTGGGGTCGGCGGTTGCGAGGCCGATACCGGCGCCGAACTGCGTCAGCACCACGGTCAGCGCGCCGGCAACAACTGCACCGGCGAAAACGGCGCCCCATTCGATGTATGAAACGCCCGGCCTTGCGGCGGCGGTGGTTACGGGTTTGTGATCAATATCACTCATGATCACGCCAGCCCAAGAACGGACAGGATGAACATGACGACCACGATCAGTCCGACGAGATAAATAATACCACTCATTTTTCTGCTCCGATTGAAATTGATATCCGGTACAACGGCTTGACGCCGCGAACGTTCCGCAACCGGCCTGTTTTTTCGGCTTGGCGCACCGATCCCAGGTCGTGGCAGTGCCCGGCAACGGCCTTTTTCGAAGGGAGAAAGTCGGAAATCTGCACGTTGCCCGTGGACCGGGGCGGAGAGTTTCGCCACTTTGCGGCTGAGGAAAGCTCTATCGGGAGAACAATGAAAATGTCGCATCGCCGCCTGCGTTCACAAGACTGGTTCGACAATCCGGACCACGCGGATATGACCGCGCTCTATCTGGAGCGGTTCATGAACTATGGAACCACGCCGGAGGAACTGCGCTCGGGCAGGCCGATCATCGGCATTGCCCAGAGCGGCAGCGACATCAATCCCTGCAACCGCCACCATCTCGATCTCGCGCGCCGGGTGCGCGACGGCATTCGCGATGCCGGCGGTATTCCGATCGAGTTTCCCTCCCATCCGCTGTTTGAAAACTGCAAGCGCCCGACGGCGGCGCTCGACCGCAATCTCGCCTATCTCGGTCTGGTCGAGATCCTTTACGGCTATCCGCTGGACGGCGTGGTGCTGACGACGGGTTGCGACAAGACCACGCCCTCGGCGCTGATGGCCGCCGCGACCGTCAACATTCCGGCGATCGTCTATTCCGGCGGCCCGATGCTCGACGGCTGGCATGAAGGCGAGCTTGTCGGTTCCGGCACGGTGATCTGGCGTTCGCGGCGCAAGCTTGCCGCCGGCGAGATCACGCGCGAGGAGTTTCTGGAGGCGGCGCTCGATTCCGCCCCGTCGGTCGGCCATTGCAACACGATGGGCACGGCCTCGACCATGAATGCGCTGGCCGAGGCGCTCGGCATGTCGCTGACCGGCTCGGCGGCGATCCCGGCGGCCTATCGCGAGCGCGGCCAGGTCGGCTATCGTACCGGTCGCCGTGCGGTGGAACTCGTCAACGAGGATATCCGTCCGCTCGATATTCTCACCCGCCAAGCCTTTCTCAACGCCATCCGCGTCAATGCCGCGATCGGCGGCTCGACCAACGCCCAGCCGCATCTGGCGGCGATCGCGCGTCACGCCGGGGTAGAGCTGAAGCCGGAGGACTGGCAGGAGCATGGCTATGACATACCGCTGCTCGCCAATGTCCAGCCGGCCGGCAAATATCTCGGCGAACGGTTCCACCGCGCCGGCGGCGTGCCCGCGATCATGTGGGAACTGTTGAAGGCCGGCAAGCTTGATGGCGGCGCGCCGACGGTCACAGGCGCGACCATGGCCGACAATCTCGAAGGGCGCGAGGCTGTCGATCGCGAAGTGATCCTGCCCTACGACAGGCCGATGCAGGAGCGCTCGGGCTTTCTGGTAATGAAGGGCAATCTCTTCGACTTCGCGATCATGAAGATGAGCGTGATTTCCGATGCCTTTCGCAAGCGTTATCTCATGGAGCCCGGCCATGAGGGCGTGTTCGAGGGCAAGGCGGTGATCTTCGACGGCTCGGAGGACTACCACGCCCGCATCAACGATCCGGCGCTCGGCATCGACGAACGCACCATATTGGTGATCCGGGGCGCCGGGCCGCTCGGCTGGCCGGGCTCCGCCGAGGTGGTCAACATGCAGCCGCCGGACCATCTCATCAAAAAGGGCATCACCAGCCTGCCGACAATCGGCGACGGCCGTCAGTCCGGCACGGCCGACAGCCCCTCCATCCTCAATGCGTCGCCCGAGAGCGCTGCGGGCGGCGGTCTCGCCTTCCTGCGCGATGGCGACACGATCCGCATTGATTTCAACCAGGGGCGCTGCGACACGCTGGTCGACGACGCTGAAATCGAGAGACGCAAGACCGAGGGCCTGCCGAAGGTGCCGGACGACGCCACGCCGTGGCAGCGGCTCTACCGTCAGACGGTGACGCAACTCTCCGACGGCGGGACGATCGCCGGCGCGGACGAGTTTCGCGATATCGCCCGCCGTCCGCCTCGCCACAATCACTAAACGCGCATGGAAAACCGGGCGAGGGTTAAAAAGCAACCATGAATACGGTATCTTTAGAAATTGCGGCTACAAGCTATTGACAATCGCGCGGTCGCCATTTTCCGGGCGACCACAGCGCTGTAGGTAAGTGTGCCGTTGAATGTGGCTCGGTCGCGCGGGCGATGCGGTTGCAGCGAAACTGTCAGAGTGTGTTTTCCGGGCGCGAAATTGGCTTCCGGATGTTGAGACCCAAAGGAGGGTCATGTGGTACGAGTAAGCGTGTTTGGCATCGGCTATACCGGCACCGTTTCCGCGGCCTGCCTCGCCGAGCAGGGTCATCAGGTGGTCGCGGTCGATATCGATCCCGCCAAGGTCGCCTCCATCAATACCGGGCGCACGCCGATCGTGGAGGAACGTCTCGATGAGCTGGTCTCGACCAATCACGCGGCCGGCAGGCTGTCGGCGACCACGGATATCGCCGAAGCCATCCTGAACACCGATGTCTCGATCGTCTGTGTCGGCACGCCGGGCGAGGATACGGGCGCGATCGGGCTTTCCTATGTCACGGCGCTCTGCCGGTCGATCGGCGCGGCGCTGGCGGAACGAAAGGGACATCACAGCGTCATCATGCGCTCAACGCTTGTGCCGGGAACGATGGAAAGCGTGTGCGTGCCGGAGCTTGAGCGCGCCTCGGGGCTGAAGGCCGGCGCGAATTTCGGCGTCGGCTATTTCCCGGAATTCCTGCGCGAGGGCACCGCGGTCGCGGATTACTTCGAACCGTGCCTGATCGTCTACGGCGCGATGGATGATCCGACGATGACGATGCTGCGCGACCTCAACGCGGCGCTGCCGGGCGAACATCACGCCGTCGACATGAAGACTGCGGAGATGATCAAATACACCAGCAATAGCTGGCGCGCGACCAAGATCACCTTCGCCAACGAGATCGGCAATATCGCCAAGAGCGTCGGCGTCGACGGCCAGGCGGTGATGAAGATCCTCTGTTCGGACCACGAGGTGGCGATGTCGCCCTATTTCCTGCGTCCGGGCTTCTCCTTCGGGGGCTCGTGCCTGCCCAAGGACCTCAGGGCGCTGCGGTTTCTCGCCAATTCCAATGATGTGGCCGCGCCGCTGCTTCAAGGCGTGCTGGAGGCCAACGAGAACCAGATCGTCCGCGCCGAGGCGCTGGTGAAGCGGTTTGAAGGGCGCACGGTCGGCATGGTCGGCATCAGCTTCAAGCCGGGCACGGACGATCTGCGCGAAAGCCCGCTGGCGGCGCTCGCCAGCCGGCTTCTGGATGGCGGCTACGAGGTGAAGATCTACGATCCTTCCGTCAAGGCTGCCTATGACGAGGGCATGAGCGGGGCGGGCCGCGGCAATGACAGGATCGGCGATCTGCCGGAAAGGCTCGTCGCTGATTTGAAAGACCTGATAGCGTTGTCAGATATCATCGTGGTCGGCCATCGCTACAAGGAGGCCGTCGCGCCGCTTTCCGCGCTGATCGGCGACAAGCCGATGGTCGATCTTGCCCGCATCGCGCCGGGCGTGGTCACGGGCGACGCCTATGAGGGGATCTGCTGGTAGGAACGGGATGCTCTATCATATCCTCTACATATGCACGGCCGTGAATATTGCGCTGTTCGCCGCGCCGAACGTCGTCGGCAAGTCCGGCACGCTCGCGTTGACGATCGGGGTGCTCGGCATCTGGCGCTATTCGTGGGGGATATTGAATTTCATCCGCGCGAAATACTACATGCGCTTCGCCTTCCCGCGCCGCAGAAGGCGGGCCGAGGCGCTCTATGCCTTGCAAACCTACCGCGCCCACGCTTTCTTCCTGGTGACGACCTACAAGATCGATCCGGCGATCACGGCCCCGGTCTACCGCTCGATCTTCGAGGCGGCGCGAAACTCCGAGGGCGGGGCGACGATCGTCGCCTCGGTCGTCGATGCGAGCGATATCCGCCTGATCAAGGCCGTCTTCGCCGGCTCCGATGCCAGCCGCAGCGGTTCGGTTTCGCTGGTGTTCGACCGGATCGCGGGCACCGGCAAGCGCGATGCGCTGGCGACATCGCTGCGCACCATCAGGCGTCTCAATCCGACCCGTCACGACATGATCTTTCTGGTCGACGGCGACACGCGGGTGCCGGCCTCACTCGTGGCCAAGTCGGCGCCTTTCTTCACCGACGAGAAGATGGGCGCGCTCACGTCCGACGAGGTCTCCGATGCGACCGGCGGCCGGCTGTTTCAGGACTGGTTCCACCTGCGGTTTGCCCAGCGCCAGCTCATGATGAGCTCGATGGGGCTCAGCGAACGCGTGCTGACCCTGACGGGGCGCATGTCGGTGTTTCGCGGCGACCTTGCGACCCAGCCCGGCTTCATCAGCGGCGTCCAGCACGATTTCATCGATCACTGGCGCTTCGGCCGGGTGAACTTCCTGACCGGCGACGACAAGTCGACCTGGTTCTGGCTTCTGAAGCACGGCTACAAGATGGGCTATCTGCCCGATGTGAAAACCGTTTCGGTCGAAACGCAGCCGCGCGACAGCTTTTATGATTCCGCGATCGTGCTGATGCGGCGCTGGTTCGGCAACACGCTGAGGACCAGCAACCGCGCGCTGGCGCTGCCGGCGAGCCGGATCGGTTATTTCACCTGGTGGTCGATCCTGGACCAGCGCATGTCGATGTGGACGACGCTTGCCGGACCCTGCGGCATGCTTCTGGCGGCTTATGTCTTCAACCCCTTCGTCTTCCTCGCCTATCTCGCCTGGGTCATGGTCTCGCGCTACGTGATGTGCACGATGATCTCGACCTTCCGGGCTGGCGGATTCCCGGTCACCTACCCATTCCTTCTCTATTTCGGCCAGATCGGCGGGGCGCTGGTCAAGACCTACGTGCTGTTTCGCCTCGACCGGCAGAAATGGACCCGCCAGAACACCGCGACCGGAACCGCCCGGCAAGAGAAGGGCTTTCTCGGATCCGACGGATTTTCTTTGTATCTTCATGCGCTCGCAGTAGCATGGCTGATACTGGGCATGATCTGGTTCGTTGATATTTCGGGCGCATAGGAGCCTCGCATGCTTATGGAACACCATCCGAACGCCGAAACCGACGCTGAGGAAACCGCGATCGAATTGCCGGATAATGGGCATGACACCGATCACCCCTCGATCTGGATGCCGTTCTCGGTGTTCATCGACGGACGTGAGCTGGAAGGCATCGGCGTTTCGCTGGTCGCTGCCTATGCCGGCGGCTGGCATGGCGGGGATATGTCCGGCGATCGCGTGATTGCCCGGTTCAGCTTTCAGTTCGAGGGTTATTCCGTCGTGCTGCCGATCGAGGTTCGCGCCGAGCTGGAATCGGCAAGCGGCGGGGTCTACAAGCTGGTGTTCCTCAATCCCACGGGTCCGCATCTGCCGCATCTGCGCTATCTGATGAATGCCTATCTGGCCGGCGATCTGGTGCAGATCAACGAATTGCTGCGCGTGCCGCCGGAAGCGCGGCAGAAATCGGTGGCAGCGCCGCCGCCGCGCAAGAGTTTCCGCGAGAGGATGCGGCGTATGGCGGGCGCGGGAATGGTGGCGGCGCTGACGCTCGGCCTGATCGCGCTCACGCTTTACACCATCCATTATCACATCTTCGTCCACCGGGTGCCGGGGCTTGCCACCGTCACGCCGGCGGGCCTGCCGCTGACGGCGCCGGAAGCCGGGCAGATCGCCTATGTCGACCAGAGCGCCGGCGAGGGGGACGTCGTGTTCTCGCTGCAATCAGCGCGCGGCGGCATGCTGAACTTTTCCAATCCCTGCGATTGCAGGATCGTGCTGACCGAAAACGGCGCGGTCGGCGCCACCGTTCTGCCCGGAACGCCGATCGCCTATGTCAGGACCGATGATGCCGGCCCGACGATCAAGGTCACGATGCCGGACGATCTGGCGAAACTGCTGCTGTTCGGCGCGGAAGCCCATGCCTCGCTGCCGAATGGCGACGATCTGCCGCTGACCGTCAAGGACGTCAAGGCCGAGGACGGCGCGTCCGGCACGACGGCGTTGGTGACCTTCAGCGCCGCGCCCGATGCGCTGACGGCGGCCGATATCGGCAAGACGGTGGCGCTGACGGTGACCAGCAAGCCCTATGCGAATTTCCTGGAGCGGATCAAGACCCGGCTTTCCCGCTTTACCGCCACGAAGGAGATGAGCGAGCGGGCCAAGGCGTGGCCCTTGATCGGCAATGCGCAGGCCGCGACGGAGACGGTCCGATGACGTCCGTCTATCCGCTCATCATGTGCGGCGGCGTCGGCATGCGGCTGTGGCCGCTGTCGCGGGCGGAAACGCCGAAGCAGTTTCACCGCGTCGCGGGACGCGGCTCGCCGAGTTTCTTCCAGGCGACCGTCCAACGTCATGGCGGCCCCGGCTTTCACGAGCCCTATGTCAGCGTAAACAATCGCTATGAGACCCTGGTGCGCGCGCAGCTTCACGCGATCGGCCGCAAGGGCGAACTGCTGATCGAGCAGAGCTCGCGGCACACCGGCCCGGCGGTGCTCGCGGCCGCCCTGGCCATCGAGGCCCGCGATCCCGGCGCGCTGATGGCGGTGCTGCCGTCGGACCATCTGATCGAGGGCGATTTCGGCGCGGTGGTGCTGTCGATGCGCGCGGCCGCCGAGAGCGGTCACATCATGCTGTTCGGCATCCGTCCCGCCTACGCCGAAACCGGCTATGGTTATATCGTTGACGACGGGCCGAATGCCGACTTCGCCGGCGCGCGCAATGTCTCCCACTTCATCGAGAAGCCGCCGCGCGAGACCGCCGAGAAACTGATCGAGAATGGCAATGCCTATTGGGCGTCGGGCGTCAGCCTGTTCCGCACGGATGTCCTGATTTCGGAATATCAGCGCCTCGACCCCGAAACGACGGAGACCGTCAAAGCCGCGGTGGAGCGGGCGGCCCGGGAGCCGGGCCGCACCGTTCTCGATGACCGCTGCTTCCGAAAGGCCCACGCCGCGGCAACCGAAAGCGTCGTGTTCGAACACAGCGACCGGGTGTTGATGGCCCCGGCGGAGATCGCCTGGAACGATGTCGGAAGCTGGCGCTCGCTCTACGAGATCGGCAGGAAAGACGGCGTGGGCAATGTCCTGAGCGGCGACGTCGTGCCGGTGGATACGGCCAATTCCTATATCCGCGCCGAGGACGGCAAGCTGATCGCGACGATCGGCGTTGACGATCTCGCCATCATCGACACCGAGGATGTTCTGCTGGTGGCCGCGCTGGATCGCACGCAGGACGTGCCGCAGGTGCTGAACGCGCTGAAGGAGCGTAAATCCGAACTGACCAAACCGAAATGGGCCCATTCGGGAACGCCGTTGAAGACCGGCCCCGGTTTTCGCCTCGCCGAACACGAGATCATACCGGGGGCGGCGCTGACGATTGCGGCTGAGGAAAGCCGCCGCCGGGTGCTGACGATCTGCGCCGGAACCCTTCAACTGGAGCAGGGCGGCGATCGGCGCGCCGGTGAGGCCGGAGACAGTTTTACCATTCCTGCCGGCCATGGCGGCGTGCTGCGCAATCACGGGGATGTCACCGCGACGCTGATCGAACTGCAGTATGACGCCGACGACCTGAACGACACGCCCTTCCTGGTCTCCGGAGGCGAGGCAAGATGATCCGCGTCGGGCGCGTTCATGGATGTTGCGTGGCCTTGCTGCTGCTCGCCTTCGCGCCTGTTGCCGACGCGCATGATCATAATCGCCTCGCCGAGATCAACCGCAATGCGGACAGCCTGCTCGAGACGCTGAAGAACGAGGTGGCGGGCATCGTGCCGACGCTTGACGCGGCGCGAAAGCTGCTGGACGAGGCCGGCGTCAAACCTGTGCCGCAGCCCTCGGAACCGACAGCCCGATCCGCCGAAGCGGGCGAAAGCGCGACGGCGCCCGCCGAATTCGACACGGTGCTTTTCGCGCCGCTCCTGCAGCAGATCGCGCTGGAGACCGGCAATCTCGGTCACCGCGAACTGATGGAGGCGGCCGCGCCCTCGGGCGGAGAGGCGTTGCTGCTGAAGCGCGGGGCGTTTACGCTTGCAGGCCTTGCCGAAGCGCTCTCCGGCGATGGCGGCGTGCTTGCGGCCTCGGAGAATGGCTACCGCCTCGCGCTCCCGCTTTTCATTTCCGAAGATGCCGCGCTTTCGATGAGCGACGGCGACCGGCTGGAGATGGCGACCGAGCGGGGCGTCTTCATCATCAATGAGGGGCTGCTGACGATCCGCGACGCCGAGGTGACCGGCACGGATGCTGCGCCAAGAGTTGTCGATTTTCATCCCTTTATCCTGACCGTGCGCGGCGGTCGTGCGGAGATCGAAGACAGCCGGTTTTCCGCTCTCGGCTATGACGGCCAACCGCTGATGAGCGGGATCAGTTTTGCCTCCAGCCGCTTTGCCGGCAAACGCAGCAGCGGGCGCGTCACCGGCAATGTCCTGAAAAATATCCGCTCGGTGGAAGTGACCGGCATTGCCGATTTCAGCTTTTCCGAAAACCGTCTCGATGGCGCCCGCGGCATCGGGCTCAGGCTCGAGCGGGTCGACCATGGCGTCATCAGCGACAATCTGGTCGTGGCGAGCGGGCAGCACGGGCTGCTGATGATCGGCGGCAAGAATACCGTGGTGAGCGGAAACGTGATGGCGGAGAATGCCGGACGCGGCATTTTCGCCCGCGACGGCGTCGGCCATGCGACGATCGCGGACAACGTCCTTCTGGCGAACGGCGTCGAGGGCATTTCGGTTGCCGGCGGGGCGTGTGTCGATATTTTCTCCAATGCCGCGCTTCGCAATCGCGCCGATGGCATTCGGGTGGCGCAAAGCCTCGGGGTGCGGATTTCCGGCAATCTGCTTGCGCGCAACCAGGGCGCGGGCATCGCCGTCACCGATGCGATCTCTCCCGATGACGAGACCGAGATCACCGACAACATCTTCCTCGCCAATGTTTCCGGCATCTCGGCGGAACGCTTCTCGCGTCTGTTGTTGAGACAGAATGATCTGTCCAACCAGTTGCCGGTGCTGTTTGCCGGCGCGCTGCAATATGAAACGCCGCGCTATCTCACCTTTCAGCGCGCTCTGGACAAAGCGTCCGATGCCGGCTTCCGGATATCGGCCGACGCGTCCGCCCCGCCATCGCTGTTTCGTGGCAATGGCGGGCAGTTCCGGCTGTCCGATTTCACCGGGTGCCACCCCGGGGAGGGCGAGTGATATGGCGAAGGCCCATGCGATTTTCGCCGTATTGCTGTTCTTGCCGGCCCTTGCTTTCGCCGGGGACGGGTCTGTTCGGACTGTTGCCTCGATCTACGACAATGCCCCGCGCCTCAAGGATATACGGGCGCGGATCGTGGCCGATGAGCCGGTGACGATCACCGAGCTCCAGATCCTCGCCGATGTCGGCGACGGGCTGGCCGCCTACAAACTGGCAGAGCGGCTTCTGGCGATGAACCGGCCGGACCTCAACGGCAAGGCCGCGCACTATCTCGCGATTGCGGTGAATGACGGCCGCACGTATGCCGTACCCCCGCTGTTCGCTATCCTGTCGGACCGGACCAGCGATATATCGCCTGTGCGGCTCGCCCATATCGAAAACGCGCTCAACCGCCAGGCGGCGACCGGAGACCCGGCATCGGTGCTCGCGCTGGCGCGGCTTTATTTGCAGGGCCATCCGTTCGGCGCCAGGCCGGAGAAAGCCAAGGCGCTGTTGCGGGCTGCCGTCGACCAGCAATTCGTCGATGAAGCGCTCGCCCTGCAGATGGCGATGCTGATTGCCTCCGGCGCGCCATTGACGACGGAGGATGAAGCGGCTGTGCGCGCCTATTTGCGGGTGGCGCAGAAAAGCCCGGACATTGGAACGCGCACGGCGGCTGAAAACCTGCTACGCGCCTTTGCAGAACCGGAAGCTCTCTCGGGGGAGGATGAGCATGGATAGCATGAAAACGATAGCGGCATTGTGTGTTGCGGCCGGCCTTGGTTGCGGCATTGCCCAAGCCGAAGAAGCGCAGTCGCTTTACGGTTGCGCCAATCTGGCGGAGAAGGGCGAGCCACAGGCTCTGGAGGGCAAGGACGGGTATTTCTTCACCGTGATGGGCGATATCGCGATGAAATCGGTCGCCGATCCGGCGCTGGCGGAGAGCGTCGCGGCGTTCTCGAAGCTGTTGAAGGCCCACGGCACCATTCTCATATTCGTGCCCCTTCCCACGCGCAGCCAGGTGCTGGCAGACAAGGTGCCGCAAGCGGCATGGCTCTACGGCTACAAGGAAAACATAAATACCGAAATCTATCAGGAGGCGATCAAGCGGCTGAATGACGCCGGCGTGGTCACGGTCGATCTGTTGACGCCGATGAAAGCAAAGGCCGCCGATGACAGCCCTGTTTACCAAAAAGCCGATCCGCTTTGGACCACTGAGGGCGCGCGTTTTGCCGCGGAGGCGATCGCCGGCAAGATCACGGCGATGCCGCAATCGCGCAAGGCCAACCTCATGACCTTCACGACCACAAAGGGAGAAGACTACACGCGCCGGTCGGACCTGCGCGAGGCGATCCAGGCCCATTGCAGCGAAAGCCTGCCGCCGGTGACGGAAGCCCGCTACGAGACCGTGGGCGAGGAAGCCTTCGCCGCTGATCGGCCGTTCAATATACTGGGCGCGGACGCGCCGGCGCCGGTCGTGCTGGTCGGCTCACGGTTTTCGGCCGAGGGGCAGAGCCATTTCGACGGGTTCCTGAAACAGTTCTCAAGCATGGACGTCGATAACCGGGCGAGCGCTTCGGGCAATCCGTTCAAGTCGATCACCGACTATCTCCGGTCCGGCGATTTACAGGCAAAGCCGCCGCTCTTCCTGGTATGGGAGGTGCCGCCTGGCGGCAATCTCGCAAGCTATGGTCCCGAGCCGTGGGAGACGCTCGAGGCGAGCGCCGCAGGCGATTGCGGACCGGACGGCTGCGGCGCGGCGGCGAAAGGAAGCGAATGAAGCGTTTGAGCATTCCCGGATTGCGAAACGCCGGCCGCGGTCGCGCCCGGTCACTTCTGTTGGCGCTTGCGCTATCGGCGACTGCATCGGCGGCGATGGCGCAACAGCCCGTCATCGATTTCCGGCCACCCGATATCGCGGCGGCGAAGGTGTGCGCCGACCGCAAGTCCAATGACGCGCTGGAGCTGCAATGGTCGAACTGGGATGGCCGACAATTGCCGCCGGGCGTCGAATACCGCGATCTCGACCGCGAACTGATGCGACTGCGCAATATTGATGCAGACAAGTATTTCGACACGGTCAAATCCGCCTACGACCTGCGCCGCCAGGAAGATCCCTATTACAGCCGGGCGGCCTATCTGCTCGATGTCGTGGCGCTTTATGTCGAGGCGGAGCGTTTCGACGAATTGAAGGCAACCGGCTTCGTCATGGAACTGGAAACCATCGGGCCATCAGCGACGCCGGGCACGATCAACTTCCTCGCCGACCTTTACCTTGAGGGCAAGGCGGTGCCGCAGGATATCGATCGCGGCATCCAGCGCAAACTTCAGGCCGCCTATAACGGCGATCCCGACGCGGTTCTCTTTCTGGCCGAGAAGACCAGCAAGGGGGAAGATGTCCCGGGCTGGGACATGGATCCGCAACTCGCTTTCACGCTCGGCTTTTCATCGCTGCTCGGCAATCTCGACAACGCGATCTGCGGTCGGGTGCGCCGCATCGCGCGGGCGTTCGAAAGCGGGGAGGTTATCGCGCAGGACCATGCGCTCGCCGAGGCATGGTATCGTTTCGCGGCCGATCTCGGCGACGACCAGTCCGCCTGGCAGACGGCGCGCTATCATCTATCCGGCGAAGGCATCGAGAAGGACAACACGACCCTTCTGCGCTACCTCCAGCAGGCGTTCGACGCCGACATCGTTCCGGCGAAAGTCCAGATGGCAAAGCTCTACGAGGAAGGTGACCTGGTGCCGCCCGACCTCGGCCGGGCTATGGCGATCTATGATGATCTGGCTGCCGATGGGGAGCCTGTCGGCTATGAACGCGCAATCCAGCTTCTGGCGCGCCGCGGCCTCGATACGCCTCAGGACCGGCAGAAATATGAAGACATGCTTGAGGCCCTGACGAAACTACCCGATGCGCCGGGCTGGGCGTTTTCGCGGCTCGGCGTGCTCACCCAGGAAGAAAACGGTCTTTGGACGGATCAGGAGGCGAGCCGGCGCCTGTTCGAGGCGGCCGCGGAGCGTGGCGATGGCGAAGGCAAGCTTCATCTCGCCCGCCTCTATCTGCGCGACGGCGACGCGCAGGATCACCAGAAAGCCATTGCAATACTTGAGGACCTTATCTCGACAGAAGCCAAGGCGGGCGCGATCGACGCGCTCAGGAATGCGCTGCTCTGCACGGCGCCCGACGGACCGCAGATTGCCGAGTGGGCGCGATGGAAATCCCTCGAAAACGAGGACTGGTGGCGGCTGTTCGAAGACGTGACAGAGGCTAAACTGACCGACAAGGCCGACGCCTTCGCCGATCTGCAGGCCTCGGCGATCGGCGGCAGCATGAAAGATGCCGGCGGCGTTGCCGCCATCCTGACCGAGCTTGAACCCGCCCGCGTCGATGACATCATCGAACACTGGCGGGCCCTCGTGCGCGATCATGACGGCGGAGAGGCCAGCGTTCTGGAGGGCGCCTACAACGCGGTCGATACCGACGCCCGACGCGAGAAAATCCGTTCCGCCCTGCAACAGCTTGCCGATGGCGGTGACATCGCCGCCATGGCAGCGCTTGCCGAAATCTACATGAATGAAGACGATGCGGCATCGCTCAAGAAAGCGACGGATCTGGTTGAAGGGGCCGGCGGACGGATGAAAGGGTCGGTCCTCTGGCATCTTGACGATGCCTACCGCGAGGCGGGAAAAGGCCGTTATCAGCCACCGGAGACCTTGCTGAACGAAATCGCGGCCTTCGGTGATTTCCAGGCGCTTCTGTTCGCGGCCGACAGGGTGAAAAGCGACGAGCGGCGGGCATTTTACTATGATCGCGCGGAGCTGATCATGCCCTGCGATATCGACGCGCTCGGCGTCAAGGCAGGCTACGCGCTCGACGCGGGTCGCCCGGACACCGCCGACGAGGCGCTTACGGTCGCGTTGGCGCTTTCGCCGGAAGAGGGCTGGCAGCAGGTGAAGCTCGGCGATATCTACCTGACTCTCGGTTCGATTGCCGATCGCGAAGCAGCTTTCAAGCTTTACACGGAAGCCTATGAACAGGGCTACAGGCCCGCCGCATGGCGGCTTCTAGACTGGTATTCCGATCCGGGCAGCCGGTTCTATCAGGAAGATGACCATGTCAAGCTTCTGACCGAACTGCTCAACAGCGCCGAGCCGGACGAGCTTTACAGCATAGCTAGCCGATTGAAGAAAGCGCCCGATAGCGTCAGGGCCAAGATCAGCCAGGTCTTCGACATGAAGGACGCCTATCGTCAGGCAGCAGGCGCGGGCAATCCCGTTGCCATGCGCGAACTTGCCAAACTGCTGCGTGACGGCGCTTCCGTGGAAAGCGAGAAGAGCGAGGCAAGCGATTGGCTGGAAAAAGCTGCAAAAGCCGGCGATGCGGAGGCGATGCTGATGCTGGCCCAGGCTTATGCCTTCGGCGTCGGCGTCGAGCATTCCGCAGACAAGGCCAGGGAATGGCTGAAGGCGGCTGCGACCGCAGGCGACGAGACGGCCGCCAACCTGCTCTCCGGCCTCGAAACAAACTGAATCTAGCCAACCGAAAGGCTTGCGATTTGCCCGACACTTC
>MDSV01175988.1_pt1 | contig 17509 bp, 15 predicted proteins | sample 810851 | NCBI WGS metagenome assembly MDSV01 (sample SAMN05326640, study PRJNA326480) | marine metagenome | isolation source: seawater | place: Atlantic Ocean: North East | collected 2012 | reverse complement strand
GGGAAAATCACAAAAAGTTGTATTTATAAAATTTCCTTCTCGTCTGAGGCATCTTGACATTAGATTGAAACAAGTGCGCTCCAGTGTTGATAAGTCTGATAGGGGTAATGGCTACAACGCCCAAAACAAGATGAGCGGATCATCGATATGACCATCCTGCCTTCTCAAACCTCGATTTAGTTAACCGATTTACATGCCATATGGAAAAGACGAGATATCGATGGCTCCACTTCCCTCCCTCAAAGCCCTCATGACTTGCGAGTAGCGGGTTAAAACCCTAAGGCAGTATATCATCCGATCTTCTAAATGGCGTTGTGATTTGGATTTATCGCCATTACCGTCGTCGTTGAAAACCGATTTTACATTTCTCACAATAAGTTGTTCGGGAATATAACAGATTCGGTTGTTCTTATAGCTACTCATTCGAAGCTCTGATACTGGATAGGAACCGCCGTCTGAAGCGGATACAGCAACTATCAACGCGGGTTTGTGTGCCAATTCGCCATCGGTCCACATTAAAAAGAAGTTTTTTAGTGCAGAGGGCACCATGCCATGCCATTCAGGACTGACAACTACGAGCCCATCAGTTTTTTGGAGTCTTTTTTTAAGAGGTTGCAATCTTTTTTTCCAGTCATCTTCACCTGTCCAGATGGACTCATCCCAAAGCGGCAGCGGATGGTCTGACAAGTCGAGTATTTCGGTACTCACTTCAGCATGGTCTCTAATCATCAATGTCAGCAGTATTTCTGAAATTTTTCTGCTCTGAGATGATTTACGATGGCTGCCAGAGATTATGGTAATTTCCATGTTCTCCTCCAGATTTTCTGTGTCGCGGCACCCAAGCCAGCGAGACAGTTAGCACGATAGAGGTATTAGCTTTTACTGCATGATCTTAAAATTTGCAGTGAAAGGCCCTCAATCCGCCTAATAGGTGGTCCCTTTCTCGGCAGGCGGAAAATCGAATTTTGCTCGTCTACATGCTTGTTTTAAGGGTGAAGGCGCGGCGATCAAATAATTATGCTTAGTAATCGCGACACTCGGCTTAAGGCTGGTAATACACCGGTTCGACATTGAATTTGACCTGAGTAATTTGCAAACGCGAGAGGTGTTCAAGTCCTAATTCCCTGAGTCTTCGGGACGCTTGATCTTACTTTTTGCAGCTGCTAAGACTTGTTACACCGTTTTAATGACTTCATCAGTGGACATTATCTTGGCCCAGAGTCGACCAAGCATCGTAAGCGAGCTCTCTTGCATTTCATGGCTATCGGTGCCGGTTGCATCAGACACGATGACCACTTTATATTGTAGATCGCTGGCTTCCATTGCTGTCATTGCCACGCAGTTGTTGGTTGACACTCCAACACAGATGAGCGTATCAACATCCATTGCTCGGAGAGCAGAGTCGAGACGTGTCGATCTGAATGCCCCCTGAGTTGTTTTGTTTAAAACAAGTTCGTCTGTCAGGGGACGAAGTTGATCTACAATTTCATGCTCCTTATTTCCGACAACATTGTTGGTTTTCTGAACGATTGTCCTTATAGTTGGGACAACGTCTCTAGCGTCCGAGGTTTCTGCCCCGTACGTGACATAGATAACGCCGTTACATTTGGATCTAAATGTATGCAGAAGTTTGGTGATGTTCGGGACAAGCACATTTTCGATTCTATCGAATCTATAAGTCGCAGTATCGGCTTTCCCGCTGTCTTGCAAAAGTTTGCCAAGCCCGAGATTTCTGTTGCCCGTAGCGTTTTGCATATCAATTACGAGCAAAACGGCTTTTTCAGGAACAATGTCTATATTTTGCGAAAAAGAATCAATAAATTTAGGCTGGGTCATGATATTATTGTACGGACTAATTAATAGTTGTTCAAACGTTTTTTAGAGGTCTACCATGGACAAATTTTCTGCAGCAGGTTACGGTGGGCAAAACATAGGAATTGGCAATTGCAGTGCTATCTTGTTGGTTGATTTCCAAAAGGGGTTTACAGATCCTCGCAGCATTCTTGGTAAATCTCAGCACGTCGATTCTGCTGTAGAGACTTCGGCGAAGTTTCTGAGGATGATCAAAGACGCTAAGTTGCCAGTAGCATCCTGCCGTACATCTTGGGCAAGTGCTGATGAGATGGCCTATTGGAAGGTATCCTCGTTGTATAGCGGTGACTTCTTTCACGGTCACGAGTTCACCGAGTTGGACCCAAGGATTGCGAACTCCCGCCAACACTATGAGTTCGTCAAAACCGCACCTTCAATTTTTTTCAAAACACCCTTGACCACTTGGTTGACAAAAAAAAATGTGGATACTGTGTTTGTGCTTGGTTGTACAACCAGCGGATGTGTTCGAGCATCTGCAGTAGACAGCTTTTCACTGGGTTTCAGGACAATTGTTGTTGAAGATTGCTGCGGAGACCAAGATTTGGAGGCTCATGAATCAAACTTGAGGGATATGGGCAGGCGATATGCCGATGTCCTTAACCATTTGCAAGCCACAGAAATCATTTTACAAAAACTGCACTCCTAGAACTTAGACTCAACTAAAGATTTCACTAGTTACATCATCGAAGGTTTCTAGTGTCAATATCGTGTCTACAAGTGCGTCAAGTTCCATTGTGGTCATAAATGGCTCGCACAACCCCTTGAATTTATCTATAAACTCACGTTGCGACATGAAATTGGTAGGTTCTCCCTTTGGAACTTTAACGAATCGCTCATATTTTTCGCTATTGATTTCAATGCAAACGCTGGCACTCATATTCTCAGGACTGTTTGCCTCAGCCAGCTCATCTATTGAGACACTAACCCGCTGACAAAGTTTGAGGGTGTCGGGGTCAAGCAGGTGCTTCTGATAATCGTCCCATACAAAGCCCCTCTCGCGAAAGGCCACTGCAGCGCTAAAAGGCATTGAAAATTGGGCGTCAACAATACTCTTGGGCGTTTGTTTTAGATCGATCGGTTCACCAATGACACCAAACCCTCTGCTGGGTAAGCCGATATGTATGTTAGGATTCATTCGTTCTGACAAAGAGTGCTCTCGGGCCAAATCTATTATGGCATCTATGGCAGCATGGCTATATCTGCAGGAGGGGTAGGGTTTTACACCCAAAGACATGGTATCCCAACGGTCACCCAGTTCGGAAGTTACTCTCGATGGATTCCCAGATGAACTGTAGTTGCTCAAAAACCCCCATTGTCCCTCTATGGATTGGCCCGGTCCTTTGAAATTTTCGCTAGCAGCCACGGCCGCCATCAATCCGTTCTGCGCCGCCTGTCCCACATGAAGTCGCTTCGTCCAAGCCCCGTCGACCAGAAACTGCATGGCTCCCGCCGTCTGACTGAGCGCAACTCCAAATGCAGATGAAAATTGGTCTTTTGAAAGACCAAAAATTTTTCCCGCTGCTGCTGCTGCTGCAAAAACTCCGCATGTGGCGGTCGGATGGAAGCCTCGCTTATAGTGGTCGCCGGCATCAACAGCTTTGCCCAACCGGATATGTATTTCATAACCCAATACCAAAGCTGTGATGATTTCCTTGCCTGATGCGTTTTGCATTTGCGCCGCGGATAGTACAGCGGGGAGGATGGGCGCGCTTGCATGAAGTGAGGCCTCAGCATGCGTGTCGTCGAAATCGAGAGAGTGGGCGAGTGTTCCGTTTATTAATGCTGCAGCGCTGGGTGCATATAATGTAGTGTCCCCGAAAACATTGCATGAGCCTTTATTAAGTCCAAGTTTAGCTGCTGCTTTGATTAGGCTGCCCGTTGATTCTGAAGAATGCCTAGCCCTGACGATAATACCAGCGGTGTCAAGAATTAATTTTTTGGTACGCTCTACTACTTCTGTTGGAAGGTGCGAATAATGAATACTCTCGGAGAATTCAGCAATTGCATCTGTGGCTGCAGTCATAATCAACAAACCTATTCGCGTTATGAGGAGGGCCGGGCAGGCAGAGTTATGTCGAAATGTCGATGCAAAATTGCCGATATGTTTTCATAGCAGCATCCAAATCTGACAACCTCAAGGGTCTCAACATTAAGAAGTGTAGATGACATTCCCTGATGGCTATACTTGACTGGGCCGTAATCAATTATTAAGTCAGCTGCATCCTTAACTTCGTCTTGGATGTCCTCCACTTTAAACCGAGTTCCAGTTGTTGAAACATTGGCAGACGAGCCAAATACAAGTTTACCAGCCTGATAAATCAAGCCAGTTATTGCAGCGTGAAATTTGCCTGCATTTGTAAGCATTGCTAAAGTGTCGTTTACCGTGCTTCTATGATACAAGTCGGGATTAATAGCCCTTATCAATGGATTTTCGAGGTTGCACGGTGCAATGACCCCCAGTGGCAGATCATAATCATCCGTGATGGCTTGAACAATTTCAGCACCTCTACTCGAGACCTTGTGCATTGCTTTGTGATGCCCCATATTTCCAATTACGGCATTGTATTTTGAGTTAGCCCGTTTTTTGGTTTTAAAAATATGCATGATCGAATCATCAGTCCCGCCCAAGAAAGCGTAGCCGACGTCCATGGGCAATATGCAGGTGCCCCCTCGCTCGAGCACCTCAAAAGCAGCTTTTGCATCCTCTTCAATGTTTAAAACGCCCACATATTCCTCCGTTACAGTCTAATCTAATGCGATTCTCATTTAAGGACGGCCAGGAGGCCATTGCTATGCTTTAATTTTTAAAGAAGAGAAGTCTGGAGCTTTGGGTGGCTCTAGGCCTGTTTCTTTTTGGCACCTAGCCCGAAGATCTTCGACCTCGCCCCCGAAATTGAAGACCTTAGCGTCGCTGTTAATCGCTACCTTTTTACTGGATCTGAGAACTTTAGTCGCTTCAAAGTCAACTATATTGTTTTTGATTACAACTCCATAGGAATTCTCAGCCGCATGATGACTCACCAATCCAGCAAGGACGTCATTCAACACCCTCTCGGGCTCTCGGGTAAGCGGATCTCCAACACCTCCGCCGCCCCAAGTATTGAAGTATAGAATATCCCCCCCTTTAACCGGATAGCGGTCGCATTTAGAGGGGAGGAACTCTTTCTCTCCGCTTTCACGAACCAATTCTTTTGTGCTTCGCATGCCCGGTTCGGCGCCATTTACACCCCACGGATAGGTGAGCCAACGATCGTCATGGATTGAAATTTCACCGTCTTCCAAAAACCTGTAACCCATCCTAATTCCATTGCCACCTCTGTGGTAGCCAGCACCTCCACTATCAATGATGCATTCATAGGTTTCGATTCGCAGAGGAAAATATGCTTCAAGAAATTCATTAGGAACATTCTTGAAGTTGGGCCAAAGCGAGTGTCCATCCGGACCATCGCCCACTGGTCTTGCAGGAATTCCGCCGAAACCGATTTGGTAAAGTTGATACCACTCGCCGTTCGTGTCTCTCCCAGAGTACATAAAATGAGGACTGTCTGAAAAGCCCGCCCCGCAGAGAAAGTCAGGATTTCCTTGCCCTAGAAGGCCACTGAGCACGTCAAATATTCGCCCCAATGCATGGGTTCTGCATGATAGTGCGGCTGGTCTTATGGGTTTGAGTAAGCTGCCTCTCGGGATCCTTACGTCTATGTAATCATAAAACCCATCATTAAAAAGAATTTGTGGATCAAACGCAGAAATCATAAATGTGCCACAAAACATCTTGAACATTTCTTCATTTAGCATGAAATTGATAGAACCCGGGCTCTGAGGATCGGTGCCGTCAAAATCAAAAATAACTCTCTCTCCCTCTCTCCACATGGAGCACTTAATTTTATAGGGCCCTGATCCCAAAGCGTCGTCGCAAATATAGTCTTCAAACGATTGCTTCTGTTCAGGGACTGTCTCCATAATTAACTGGCGCATTGCCCTACAATTTCTCTCCAACAATTCCTCTAAAGCGGAGTAAAAGACATCGTCACCGAACCTTTCCGCCATCTCCACGCATCTTCTTTCAGCGATATTGCAAGCTGCAATCACTCCTTTAAAGTCGCCTTCGTTCCAATGAGGCATTCTAGAATTCCGAAGTGCTATCTTCATTATGTCTTCCTGAAGCTCGCCTTTTCGAAAGATTTTTACAGGAGGGAAGGCGGTCCCCTCCTCGAATATCTCTCGCGCTTCATTTGGAAGAGAGCCGGGAACTCGACCGCCAATATCTGTTAAATGTCCGAAATGAGCGGCCCAACACATGTGTCTACCATCTTTAAAAATAGGTTTAATGACCAAGTAGTCATTCAGATGGCTTATTGCACCTCCGCAACTGTAAGGATCGTTGGTGAGGATCATGTCACCTTCCTCCAAAGTGCCTTCATAGCCCTCCATGAATCCATGAATAAATGAACCGAACTGGCCCACGATCATTTTTCCATCTACGTTCGCGACCATCGGAAAGGCGTCACCCTGTTCACGAATTCCGGGGGACATTGCAGTTCTGAAAACCGTGGCGTCCATTTGTTCTCGGGTATTTCTCAAAGCGCTCTCGATTACGTCGAGTGTTATTGGATCAACGGCCACTTTTTCAAATGGGGTTGGGTTGGTCTGTATGATTTTTTCGCTCATGAATTTCGCTCCCTCAAGATGGCGACAACAGTAGGTTGAGTTTATCATCTACCAAAGCCTTATACCCCGGCAGCACGACGGAGGTTGAGTCCATCTCTGTTATAACGGCAGGGCCCTCGACGAGATGACCAGATTTTAATAATTGTCTGTCATAAACCTTCGCGGGATGGGTTTTACCATTATGGAAGATTTTATGGTCCGAGAGGATGGCGTCTTCGACGAGGGTCCCATCTTGAGCCTCTGATGCAGCAAGTTCAAGATCAGGTTTTGGTCCCAAGGCGATTACCCTTAGGTTGACAAATTCTTTCTCGCCGTCGATCTTGAATGTAAATAGCTGTTCATGCAGCTTGTCAAAATCGTCCGACACCTTGCTGAAGTCTCCTTTTTTGATAAGCTCGATGTCGACTGGGACTGTTAAAACCAATCCTTGACCTGCATAACGAATGTCAATCTCATGTTGCTTAACGAGTGATATAGGGTCAATTGATGGGTGCACATTTGTGTCTGATGAGTCGAGACCATCGGCAGCGGTTTGCTCTAAACCTTTGAATTCGCTCGCGAGTTTTTCTCCAGAGGCGGAAGACATGTTAACAATGATCGTTTTTGAGGCTTCATTTCTAAGGCGTGTTGTTGCGTCGCCATATGCACAAAGTATCCCCGGCCCGGGAGGAATAAGGACCGGCCAAGCCTGAGTCAGCTCACCGAGCGCGTTTGCATGCAGAGGCCCTGCGCCGCCGAATGCCATCAGAGAGAAATCTCGCGGATCATAACCTTTTTCGACCGAAACTAATCTCACTGCCCCAAACATTTTTTCATTCACTATTTTAATAACACCCTCAGCGGCTTCCAACAATCCAAGTCCAAGAGCGTCAGCAATTTTTTGAATCGCGTTTTCGGCTTGCTCCCTGCGAATTGCCATATCCCCGCCCAATTTTTGGGTTTCTGGCAGATATCCCAAGACAACATTGGCATCTGTTACAGTTGGGTCAGTCCCGCCTTTGTCATATGCGGCTGGTCCCGGCTCGGCGCCAGCAGATTCTGGCCCTACCCGAAGGGCACGCGTGAGTTCCGGCACATGCGCTATCGACCCCCCACCGGCACCAATTGACCTTACGTCAAGCGCGCTTGCCCGCACGGTAACGTCACCCACCGTCGTCTCGCGTCTTACGAGCGCTTGCCCATTTTCTATTAAAGCTACGTCAGTTGAGGTGCCTCCCATATCGAATGTGATAATGTTATCTATCCCCGCTTGCGCACCTACCCAAATTGCTCCAGAAACGCCTCCCGCTGGGCCGCTCATCAACATGTAGACTGGAAAATCCCTTGCGGCTGAGGCTGTGGCAAGTCCTCCATCCGATCGAAGAATACTCAAAGTGGCACCATCCATTTCTTTCTTGAATTCGAGCTGAAGATTGGAGATGTAGTTCTCTACTTGAGGCCTTACGTAAGAATTTGCGACCGTCGTAATCGTTCTCTCATACTCCTGCATTTCTGGAATAACTTCGCTTGAAATCGACGTAGGAATACCGGGTAAAAGCTCTTCCACTAAATCTCGGATCTTCCTCTCATGGAGATCGTTAGAAAAACTATTTATGAGGCATATCGTAACGGCTTCGACACCCTTGGCGGCAAGTTCTTTAACCGATTCTTTGGCTGAATCAAAGTCGAGATCACAGACTATCGTTCCGTCTGCTGCGGTTCGCTCATCAATTTCGATGGTGCAGTCCAGGGGCGCTAGCGGGGGTGTTTTTTGATAATATAGCCATCCGCCCAAGCCGCCCGGGACATATGATCTCGCAATTTGCAAGACCTGACCATAGCCTTTGGTAGTTATAAGGCCGACTTTTGCTCCGCGACCAGTTAAAATGGCATTGGTGGCCACTGTTGTTCCATGCGTAACGGCGTCGATGTCAGTGAGATCGACTCCTGCAAGTTCACATGCCTTTTTGATCCCATTTAGCACACCGATAGAGCTGTCACTCGGTGTTGACGGCACCTTGGCGGTAAAGAACTTTGAGTTGGCAGAATTTACCAGCAAAACGTCCGTAAATGTCCCCCCCACGTCCACGCCTACTTTGTACATATCACCTCCGACCTTCAAAAGTTATTTTTAGTGAGCGGTATATTACAATATATGAGTAAAATGTCATATAGTACAGCCGCTCTGCAAGAAACATTTAATCCGGACCATTTCTTTTGAGGAAAATTAATTTGATGAAGTCTGCCAACAGCCTACTGTATCAGCGGATAGCCCAAAATTTGATTGACGACATTGGAAAGGGGATCTGGAGAGTAGGTGATCAGTTGCCCTCGGAGGAGCAATTAGCTTCTAGATATAAAGTTAGTCGGTTCACGATTCGTTCCGCTCTTAATCGGGTCCAGTCAAAGGGTATGATAAGCAGAAGACGCAGGCTTGGCACAACCGTTCAGAATGAACGCCCGCTGGAAACTATGGTTCAAGAGATTCGGAGCGTGGATCAGCTTTTTCAGTATCCGGAGGGGACAAGACTAAAAGTTTTGCGAGCCTCTAATTTTTCCACTGATGTCTCAGTTGCAAATTTTCTCGGTTGTGCAGTTGGATCGAAATGGACAAAAATTGAGACTATAAGGCTATCGCAGAACAGATCTCCAGTGTGTCTTACGGAGATCTATGTTCCAGAGGCATATAAATCTGTAAAGGATCATATCGGAAAAGATTCCACGCCGGCCTTTAAACTGTTAGAGCGTCACTTTCAGGTCGTCGCACAGGAAATTAATGCCGAAATATCAGCAGGGAATATAACAAGCGCTCGGTCAAAACAGCTCCATGTTGAACCAGACAGTGCAAGTTTAATTCTTATACGACGCTATCGAAATGCAGCTGGAGAGTTGCTTGAGGTATCTACCAGCGAGCATCCAGCCAGTAGATTCACATACTCCTTCAACCTTAATTATCGGAGATGATACTACCATGGAAACAATCGATTCCTCAAAAGTCCAAACCTTGGAGGTCCCCCTTAGAAGTTTATTGTTTGTGCCGGGCAATCATCAGGATAAGATTGCAAAGGTTTTTGGGTATGGAGCAGATGCGGTTATCATTGATTTGGAAGACGCCTGTGCAACAGCTGACAAAAAGAAAGCGCGAAATACGGCGGTCCTTGCGCTTAAACAGACTAGAACTTGTCGTGGTTACATTCGCATAAACGGAACGGATACCTCTTTTTGCTACGGAGACCTGAAAGAGATCGTTGGGCCTTGGCTCGATGGGATAGTTTTGCCTAAGTTGGAGCAACCAGAGCAACTATTCATGGTGGACTGGTTGCTTTCACACATCGAACGCGAGTGCGGCATTGAACAGAGATCAATCGACATCCTTCCGATCATCGAAACGGGTTTGGGCGTGTCAAATCTGAAAAAAATTTGTGCGAAGCCATGTCGGATGAGACGCTTCGCTTTCGGGGCTGGAGATTTCACCAGAGATGTGGGCATAAAATGGAGTGCAGATGAGTCAGAGTTAGCGTACGTCAGAAGCCATATGGTTTTAACCGCACGAGCATCTAATTTAGAGCCTCCAATTGATACCGTCCACATCCAGCTAGACGATCTATCAGGTTATGCTAATTCGGTGGCTACAGGAGCCAAATTTGGTTTTCAAGGTAAATTACTCATCCATCCGAAACAGGTATCTCTTGCGAATAAATTATTTAGACCCAGTGAGGAGGATCTAGAGCAAGCCCGAAAGGTTGTGGCTGCCTTCGAGGCCTCGGAGGAAGGTGGATCTGCGTCTATTCAAGTCGATGGCTACTTCGTGGACTATCCGATTGTTGAGAAGGCATACTCTGTCATCAGAAAATCAGAGCTTTTCAAACACTAATTTACCCTAACCAGTCTTTGATCACTTGATCCGTGTCTGCGCCCAGTTCGCGACCTAACCAATTGACTTGGCCCGGAGTCTTGGAGAGTCGAGGGCACACATTCGGAATTGAGATCGATCCCGCTCTAGGATCATCGAGCTTGATAATGTTTGCTCTAGCGTTGTATTGAGGATCTTCAAAGATTTCATCAATGCTGTAAATCGGCCCGCATGGAACCTCAGCAGCTTCGCATAGTCTTAGTATTTCGGCTCGATCAAGGCCCGAAGTCCAATTAGTAACAAAAGCATCCACTTTTGAGCGATTTTCTTCGCGCTTTCTTATCGTGCCAAATTCTCCTTCGCCGCACACATCAAGTCGATCCATTAAAAGCGCTAAGCGATTGAAAATTTTATCGTTGGTGCATGCGATGGCAACCCACAACCCATCGCTAGTAGGATAATGGCTATGAGGGACAGCATTTACAGTTCCAGGGCCCATTCGCTGCCTCACGAATCCATTAAAAGCGTAAGCCGGTGCCAGCTCGTCCAAAATTCTGAATATGCTCTCATACAAACCAACATCAATCACTTGCCCAGCGTTTGTTTTACTTCGATGGTGGAGAGCAACCATTACACCCAATGCAGCAAACATCCCTGACATGTAGTCTGAAAGTGTTGCCGTGCCTGGAGATGCTGGTGCTGATTCGGGGTCACCACAAAGATATGATATTCCACTGAACGCATTTGCGATACGACCAAAGCCGGGCCTTCCGTTATATGGCCCTGTTTGACCATAAGCGGTAACTCTTGCAATTATCAATGCCGGATTGATGCCCAGAAGAACCTCTTCGCCCAAACCCCATTTTTCCAACGTACCGACTTGGAAATTCTCGCAGAGCACATCGGCTTTGGCTACCAGCTTCTTTAAAGTCTCGGACCCCTCATCCGATCTCAAATCCAATTCAATGCTTTTCTTGTTGCGTCCCTCGCTCAACCATACTAATGAATCGCCACAAGGAGTCGGTGTGCCAAATTTCCTGATGGGGTCCCCCACTCCAGTGAGTTCAACTTTGACTACGTCCGCTCCAAATTCTGCTAAAAAGGTCGCGCAGTAGGGCGCCGCTATAAAGGTAGCCAAATCAAGCACCCTAATATCTTGCAGAGGCCCGGATCTTGTGTTTGAGTTCTTTTGTTCTGGTTTTGACGACATATTTATCTCCAAAAGTACGGACTATTTCATTCACGTTTGCTTATAATAGTGTTGTACGATATTGTCAATGATAGTAGAGTGATAAATATGAAATCAGCCCTCGAGTACAGAGAATCTCTTCGCGAACTTAACCCAAAAGTGTTTCTAGGTGGAGAGAGAGTGTCATCTGTTGCAGATGAGCCAAGACTGGAGCCAGGCATTAATGCAGTTGGAATAACCTATGATTTTGCTCTTGCTGAGCAACACAAAAAAGTTATGACATGTGACGGTTTTGACGGAAAACCAACGAATAGATTTTTGGCTATCAACAAAAGCACCCAAGATTTGCTGGACAAGCTCGAGGCAGTGCGACTCACATGCAAGGTGGCAGGTTGCGCCCAGCGTTACCTCACTCATGATGCATTTAATGCGCTGTATGAGGCGACTTGGCAAATTGCACAAGACAAGAAATGTGAAAATCACGACAGGTTAGTAGCATATATCGCTGCTGCGCAAAAAAGCGATTTGTCCATCGGAGTTGCAATGACTGACGGCAAAGGGGATCGCTCCCTCAGGCCATCTCAACAGACTCAACCCGATACATATGTGCATGTAGTTGCCCGTCGTCCAGGCGGGATATTTATCAAAGGGGTTAAAGCAATCATAACTGGCGCTCCCTACATGCATGAGCTCCTAGTTATGCCATGTAGGCGTATGTTAGAGGAGGACAAAGATTTTGCCGTGGCATGCGCGGTGCCAATCGATGCCGATGGTTTAACAATCGTTACGCGGCCGGCCGGCCGACCAGGGCAAGAGTCAGCAAAGTTCAGTGCCAAGTTCGCGCAATCTGTTGCGGTTGCGCATTTTGATAACGTTTTTGTTCCCTATGAAAAAGTTTTTATAGATGGTGAAGTTGAGGCGGCCCATGTGATGACAACAAATTATGCAACACACCATAGGCATAGCTGCATAGGTGCGAGGGCAGGGTTTGGAGATTTGTTGATCGGAGCAGGTGCAATGATGGCGCGAGCAAATGGTCTTGATTATGAAAAAACACCTCACCTGAGAGAGAAAATGGTTGACCTCATTAAAATCACTGAAGGTTTCTATGCCTGCGGCATTGCCGCATCTACATTGGGTGAACTTGATCGTGCAGGCAATTTCCGTCCAGACAGAGTTTACAGCAATATTGGAAAGCTGCTCCTTGCAAACCAGATATACGACATGCACCGGCTTGCGCATGATGTTTCAGGAGGTCTTGTGGTGGCGTTGCCATCGCCTGAGGAGGATCATAATCCAGAAACCGCGCCGATGCTTTCAGACCTCCTTCGGGGTAGTCCGGATGTTTCTTACGAGCACAGGGCAAATGTTGCTAGATTTATTGAAGACCTCACCGCTTCCGAAACAGGCGGGTGGTACTCAGTTATCAGTATGCATGGCGGTGGCTCGCCAGAGGCAATGAAGTTGGAGGTTTTACGAAACTACGATGTTGAAGCGAGATCTGATCTGGTTCAGGCGTTGTTTGATCGCGACGCTCTTGAAATGGGCAAAGGCGTCAGGGTTGATCGTCAACCAGGTCGTTGTTGCGCTGCCGGCTGTGGCGGTGATGATTTGGTTAAACAACATGCGTTAGCAAAAAATGGAAAAAGTAATCTTTCGTCAAATAACCGCAACTCGAGTTAGTTTTTTAGAACGCGGTTACCGAGTGTTAAAGACACAGGGCAAAAATTCTTATCAGCATCGATGACCCAAATTTATGGATCTTAATAACTTTTCTCGCAGCGACTGGACAGACGTCCCGCACGATAATTCAGAAACACCATAACGCCGAATTAGGTGTCTACGGGAGTGCTTTTGTCCGTTTTGGCTTTGGCTTAATCCCGTCCGTGCTCCTCTGTTTGGCAATTATTGGATCAGAAAAATTATTCTCATTTTCACCCCCTTCAGAGTTCCTTCTCTGGTTGATTTTGGCAAGTTGCGGTCAAATCGTTTTCACCATTGTGCTCGGTTTGGCTATGGATAGGAAAAATTTCGGGACGACAATTGCGCTCTCGAAAACAGATGCTTTGCAGGCAGCGCTTGCGGAATCTTTGTTGTTGGGATTATACCCTGAGCCAAAAGTTGTTGTCGCTATCACGATTGGATGCTTTGCTATCCTAGTCATAATGACAGAGGATAATGTCGAAGGCTCGACATATTTAAGTGCTAGGTTTCAAGCGATAATGCTAGGTCTGTTAGCCGGATTATGTCTCGGCTTTTGCTCTGTTCTATATCGGCTTGCCATGGAGGCTCTTAACGATTTCGATTTCTTGGAGAGGGCCGTTTTGACGTCAAGTCTTGCGACTATTATACAGACAATAGTCATGGGAGCCTTCTTGCTCTTTTTGAGGCCATCAGAGTTAGTTTTGTGTGCAGCAAGTTGGAGAGTATCCTCTTTTGTAGGCATCATAGCGGCTTCGACAACTTTTCTTTGGTTTACGGCCTTTGGACTGATGAATGTGTCCTCGGTTCGGATGCTCGGTCAAATAGAGATTCTCTTAAGTTTTCTGGCCGGTTTTTGGTTGTTTAAGGAGAGAGTGGCATTAAGGGAATGCGCCGGAGCCGCGATGATCATGGTTTCTATCTGCTTACTTCTCTATTGATGTTCTTGAAAAAAGTTACGAACATCTCAATCTTCACGAAACAAACGGGTCTAAAATTGCTAGTTTAACCGAAAATCGTTGATACATATGTGAATTTTTCACCCGGTTTACAATATTTAGGCGAGACATTAGACTAATGGGCAATTGTCCGTACTTATTCAAACCGTTGGAGAGCACTATAATGAAAAAACGCCAGATTATCATGGTCGGTTTCATGCAAGCTCAGAATTGCTCAAACTACCCTGCCTCTTGGCGGCATGTCGAATCTTCCACCGACTTCATGACGCCCCAATATTATCGAAGAATTGCTAGGGCTCTCGAAGATGGGAAATTTCATTTCGGATTTTTTGATGACAGGTTAGCCTTACCAGATATATTTGCATCGGATCACAGCGTTGCGCTGAAACATGGTATTCGAGTTGTAAAAATGGATCCAATTCCAATTCTCGCGACAATGGCCATGCATACCAAACACTTAGGCTTGGCGGCGACTTTGTCAACCACCTATTACGGCCCCTATCACATAGCGAGAACCATGATGACGTTAGACCACATGTGTGCTGGCAGGGCAGGGTGGAACGTTGTGACCTCCCTGAATGATTCTGAAGCCCGTAACATGGGCGCAACTGAAACAATCCAGCATGATCGTCGTTATGATCGTGCTGATGACATGATGAAGAGCGTCATAGATATGTGGAATGCGTGGCAGCCCGACGCCATCGTTTGCGATAAGCAAACTGGTCTTTTCGCAGATCCAGCTAAAGTTAAGCGGACCGAGCACATTGGAGATTGGTTTCAAACTTCTGGGACGTTTACGGTTCCTCCCTCACCTCAGGGTCATCCCGTCATTATCCAAGCTGGCCAAAGCGGTCGGGGCAAGACATTTGCTGCCGAGTGGGGTGAAGTGATTTTTACAATCCAAAACGATATGCAGCAGGCTAAAAGAGTTAGAGAGGAGATGCGGGCAGAGGCCGAGCAAGTTGGGCGTGATCCCGACACTTTAGCCATTGCTCCAGCGTTTTACATCACCGTGGGCGAGACGCAATCAATAGCTGAGGATAAATATGCTTACATAGACAACTTGGCCAAACCGGAGGATGCATTAGTTCTTCTTTCGGAAGTGTTAAATTTTGACTTTTCGACGAAGCAGCGCGACGAGCCATTTTCGGACGACGAACTTGACGGAATAAATGGACTCAGAGGCATTTTGGACAAAGTTATTCGGTTAAGTGGGAAAAGCAATCCTTCGTTGGCTGATTTTCTCAAGCACAGTGGCCGTGGGACGGTGCGTGAAGCACCCCACTTGATTGGAGATGCTGTAACGGTCGCTGATACACTCGAGGAGTGGTTCTTGGAAGGTGCGGCGGACGGATTTGTTATGTTTGCGCCCCACACGCCCGGCGCGTACGAGGAGTTTTCGCGTCTGGTTGTCCCGGAACTGCAAAGACGAGGAGTTTATCATAGGGACTATGCTGGGAGCACACTCCGGGAGAACTTGGGTCTGTCAGGATATCGGACGCGGGCTTAACAGTGCATATTTATGCAGGATTCCATAATGTTATGGATGTAGCGAGGCCGGTTGCTAGCTCCCTACAGGAATACATCTCCTCCATTTGGACTGAGACATTGGCCCCTGAAATGGCTGCTGGAGTCGCTGGCCAAAAATAAGTAAGTTCCGACGATTTCATTTACGTCTGCAATCTTCCCGCGCGGGATGGCCTTCCTTATCTCTTCCAGCATGTCATCAGGAACGTCCTTGAGTATCGGAGTCAGAGTGGCGCCGGGCGCAACGCAGTTAGCGGTAATATCTCTCTCTCCAATTTCCAATGCCAGAGACCTTGTGAATGAAATTATTGCCCCCTTTGCAGCCGTATAGTGAGCGAATCCGGGCGCGCCTTTGTAAGCAAGTTGCGAGGCGGTATTTATGATTCGCCCGCTATTACGCTCATACATTGTCGGAAGTGCAGCCTTTGTACATAAAAAAGTGCCCAGCACATGGACATCCATAATAGCTCGCCAATCTTCCAGAGTGATCTTTTGTACGGGAGCGGCACGCGCTATCCCCGCATTATTGACGAGAATATCGATGTGACCTTCAGTACTTATAATCCTTGAGATCATCGACGTTACTTGATCGGGTTCCGACACATCCGCTGGTGCCATTGTGGCCGAGTAGCCAGCCTGCTTAATGGATTCCACGAGTTTAGACGCTGCGCATTCTCCCTCTGAGGGAGGATAGTTGACGTAGACTTTGCATCCATTTTTGGCAAACGCTTCAGAGACGCCTTTGCCAATGCCGGATGAACCGCCAGTCACCAAAGCCACCTTGTCATTCAAATTGACGTTAATAGTCATTCCTTACTCCTTTTTTGAAAATCTTTTAATGTGTCACCCCTGTGTCCCATGAGCGGAGAAACCGAAGTGGAAATGAATTGTAGATGAAATCATTAGTTGATTACATTTGGGTTTTTGGTGGGCCGCTAAAATCATGCAAATAATTTGACTTCTTTGCGAAGAGGTAAAAAAAATGGCGCGCATTTTATGAAATTAGATCCAAAAGTTTAAGTGGCTAAGTTTTTGAGCAGCCGATCGCTTAACAGCGCCTAATTTTGGGTTTTGATCTCATCGCGGTTGGTTTTTTCTGAATCTGGTTCTTTTCGGAATTTCATTGGGGTAATTCATTAGACTAAGTTCAAAGCTTAAGGGTTCCCAAAAGATTTGGCAATTTGGCTTGACAATTCTGATCAGTGATTATTGACAAATACCTCGAGAGGAAGGTTACTCGATGCACTGATGCTAGCGGTTTATTAACCTGATTCGATGCCTTCGCGGCTCAACGTTGCGGGGTATCGCCTGACGTTATTACAGCGGCAAAAGGATTAACAAACGGGGTCATTCCCATGGGTGTAGTCTTGCTTGGCGAGGATATATACAAGGCATTTATGCATGGACCAGAGCATGGAATTGAATTATTCCATGGTTTCACATACTCGGGACATCCAGTTGCAGCAGCGGCCGGACTCGCAACCCTTGAGGTTTATAGAGAGGAGGGCACATTCGCTCAAGCGCGCGAACTGGAGAGCATGTTCGCCGAGGAGCTCCATCAATTTGACCATTATCTCAAGGTCATAGACGTGCGCGATATCGGTCTGATGGGGACGATTGAGTTAGAGCCGAGGAAAGGTTCACCCGGAGCCAGGGGGCTTGAGGTTCACAAGCAGTGTTTCTGAGAGGAGGACTTTGTCATCAGAAATAACATGGATATTTTTCAGTTCTCACCATTTTTGAACTCTCGCCCTGCAGATC
>MDSV01210277.1_pt1 | contig 17512 bp, 22 predicted proteins | sample 810851 | NCBI WGS metagenome assembly MDSV01 (sample SAMN05326640, study PRJNA326480) | marine metagenome | isolation source: seawater | place: Atlantic Ocean: North East | collected 2012 | reverse complement strand
TGATTACTACTAATTTTATAAGCCAATTCATATTTTTTTTTATAAACTAAAGATCTTGATATTATAGCTCTTTCTTTCCACCATTTATCAGGTCTTACTAAATATTTTTTATTATTTTTCACTTTAAGTAAAATTTCTAAAGAGCTATCTAATCTACCTCTTTTTCTTCTCCATTTTAATCTGTCATAATTTAAACCAGCATCATTTTTTAATTTTTTTGGAACTTTGCTAATTGCTGCATCAACTCCATAGGATTTGCTCATTAAAAGCTGTCTCGCTGTATAAAGAAGTTGCTGATCCTTTGGTAAATATCTTAAAACTCTTTGAAGATCCCAATGCTTATTTTCCCATGCTAAATATTCAGCTCTATTAATATAGTCTTCATTATTTAAATATTTTTTATATTTCTTTCTAAAAAATCTAAGATCAGATTTATTTAGTTCTGCATTTACGAAACCATTTTTAATTAGTTGAATACCTTTATCTTTATTTCCTGTGTTAATATGACTCTCTCCCAATATCATTTTACCATATCCACTAAGTGGTTCACTTTCATCAAACCAACTAATAATTTTTTTTGGTGATATTTTTGTAGTTGATAATTTATGTTCTGCTAAATATTGGATTCTACCAATTCTTGGATAATTTTTATTTTTATCAATAAATAACTTGTAATCATAAAAACTTTCACTATTTCCTCTTGCAAGTAAATGGTTCCATTGAATGAATCTATAAATAGATTTATCTTTAGCTTTTTTGGCAGTAGTAATTGCCTTTGACCATTTTCTTTGCTCCATTTCTTTAATTGCTTTTTTAGCTAAATCAAAGTCTCTTTTACTGTAATATTTAGATTTTTGTTTTTTTTTATTTATTTCTTTTTTTACTATTAGGGGTTTAGTTTTTGGAATTAATATTCCATCAATTTTTTTAATTTTTGTTTGATCTTTTTTAACCAATATTTTTTTCATACTTGGTTTTTCTAAAGGCCTTAAAAGATTTATTGAAATTTTTTTTTGTATTTCTTTTTCTTTTAAAATAGGCTTGATTTTAGGTAATATTATTTGCTCAGTAGCAAAAGAAAAACCCTGTATTAGTAATATTGATAGTGTTATTTTTATAAAAAATGTTATTTTTTTTACCATAAAATTTTACTAAATGAATCTATAAACTATGTTATAAGTATTTATGTTCAAAGGTTCAAATGTTGCTTTAATTACCCCATTTAAAGATAATGATCTAGATATAGATGCATATCTTAAACTTATTCATTTTCATTTAGATAATGGAACCAATGGGCTTGTCCCAGCTGGTACCACAGGAGAGTCTCCAACACTCTCTCATAATGAACATCAAAAAGTGATTGAATTATGTATTAAAGAAGCCAAAGGAAAAATTCCAGTTATTGCAGGTACTGGATCAAATTCCACAGATGAAGCAATATCATTAACAAAGCACGCTGAAAAAGCAGGTGCTGATGGAGCTTTAGTTGTTACACCATATTATAATAAACCTACACAAGAAGGATTATATCATCATTATAAATCCATAAATGATAATACAGATCTCCCTATTATAATTTATAATATACCAAGCAGATGTGTAATTGATATGTCAGTAGATACTATGGCTAGATTATTTGAACTGAAAAATATTTCTGGAGTTAAAGATGCAACAGGTGATTTAAATAGACTTGATGAAACAATAAAAAAATTAGGATCAGAATTTATACAGCTTACTGGAGAGGATGGTTTAGCGTATGAATTTAATAAAAGAGGAGGTGTGGGAATTATTTCTGTTACAGCAAACATTGCACCTAAGCTATGTTCAGATATGCAAAAATATTCAAAATCAAATTCTCAAAATGATTTAGAGCAAGCTAAAAATATAGATCAGATATTACAACCTTTACATAAATCATTATTTATTGAAAGTAATCCTGCGCCAGTTAAATATGCGGCAAAACTTTTAGGTTTGTGTAGCGACGAAATAAGACTTCCTTTAGTTAAAATCACAAAAGACACAGAAGAAAAAGTTAAAAAAGCTTTATCATCAGCTAAAATTATTAGTTAATGAAAAAAAAAACCAATACTGGTTTAAAGATTATATGTTTAAATAGAAAAGCAAGTTTTAACTATTTTTTTGAAGATTTAATTGAAGCAGGCATTGTATTAAAAGGATCTGAAATTAAATCTATAAGAGACGGAAAGGTTAATATTGCAGATTCTTACGCTGTCGAAAAAGATGGTCAAATAGTATTAATAAACTCACATATTGCCTCTTATAAACAAGCCAGTTATTCAAATCACAATCCATTAGATGAAAGAAAACTTTTATTAAATAAAAAAGAAATAAATAAATTAATTGGTAAAATGCAAAGGGATGGTTTTACGCTTGTACCTACTAAAATGTATTTTAAAAAAGGTAAAGCCAAAATTGAAATTGCAGTTGCTAAGGGAAAAAAACAATACGATAAAAGACAAACAAAAAAAAATAGAGATTGGAACCGTGATAAAGCGAGATATTTTAGAAAATCGAGTTAAAACTGCATATTTGGCCGTAGGATCTAGTCTTGGTAATAAAAATAAAAATATAGAATTAACTAAGATCAAATTATCTAATAGTAAAATAAAAATAATTAAATGTTCTAGTATTTATGAGTCATTATCATGGCCAAATCCAAAAAACCCTACTTTTTTTAATATAGTATTAAAAGTTGAAACTTTTTTATCCGCAAAAAGACTTTTGAAAAGATGTTTAGTCATTGAAAAAGAACTTGGTAGAAAAAGAAAAAGAAAAAATGAACCAAGAGTCTGCGATATAGATATTTTAGATTATGATAATAAGATAATATTCGATTCTGGCTTGAAATTAACAATTCCTCATTCCGAACTACATAAACGAAGTTTTGTATTGTTGCCTTTATTTGAGATATCAAAAAACTGGATACATCCAAAAAAAAAAATAAAAATTACTAAAATGCTAAATTCTTTAGCTATTACTGATTTAACAACTATTAAACAAATTTAATTTAGTGTTATAATATCTTATGCTTAAATCTGAAGAGTTAATTAATAAAGTCAAATCTTATAATAAGTTTTTAAACCCAATAACGTTAAGTAAAGCATATGATTTTGCTATAAAGGCTCATGAAAATCAAAAAAGAGATTCGGGAGATCCTTATTCAATACATCCAGTTGCAGTTGCTAATATTTTGACTGATTTAAAACTTGATAGCGCAACTATTGCTACAGGATTGCTTCACGATACAATTGAAGACACTCATGCAACTTACGAAACTATTAAAGGTGAGTTTGGTCAAGAAGTAGCTGATTTAGTTGATGGAGTAACTAAAATTTCTGTTTATGAAAATCAAGCAGCATCAAATTCTAAAGCAGAAAATTTTAGAAAATTAATTTTAGCAACTTCAAAAGATATTAGAGTCTTGCTAGTTAAGTTAGCTGATAGATTACATAATATGAGAACCATAGACGCTATATCTAATAATGAAAGAAAAGAGAGAATAGCAAAAGAAACTATGGAAATTTATGCTCCTTTAGCTGATCGAATGGGAATGCACAGAATAAGAGATGAGCTTGAAGATCTTTCTTTTAAAATTTTAAACAATGAAGCTCGTGAATTAATTAAAAAAAGATTAGATGAAATTAAAGAAGACAAAGTAAACACATTTAATTCTATTTCATATCAATTTAGTGATTTATTAAACCAAAATAATATGGAAGCTGAAATAATAGGTAGAGAAAAAACCCCTTTTTCTATTTGGAGAAAAGTTCAAAAAAAAAGAATTTCATTAGAACAAATTACTGATATTATAGGATTTAGAGTAATTCTTAAAAGTGTAGAAGATTGTTATAAGACACTTGGAATTTTTCATAAAGAATGGAACTGTATTCCGGGTAGATTTAAAGATTATATTTCTTCACCCAAAATAAATAAATATCAATCATTACACACATCAGTTATTGGCCCAAATAGAAGACCAATTGAGATTCAAATACGAACAATGCCAATGCATGATTTTGCTGAAAGAGGTATTGCATCACATTGGAAATATAAATCTTCAGAAAAGTTTAATTCACTTACTTGGAAAGAATACGATTGGTTAAAAGATCTTGTTGAAATTATCGATAGAAACGAAAATCCTGAGCATTTTTTTGAATATACCAAATTACAAATGTTTCAGGAAAATGTTTTTTGTTTTACCCCCAAAGGTTCAGTGATTAAATTGCCAAAAAATGCTACACCAATTGATTTTGCATATGCGGTCCATACAAAAATTGGGGATACCGCTATTGGCTGCCTAATTAATGGCAATGAAAGCGAGTTACAAAGCATATTAAGAAACGGCGACATGGTAAATATTATAACTTCAAAAAATAAATCTCCATCATTACATTGGATACCAGTAACAAAAACCGGAAAAGCTAGATCTGCAATAAGAAAATATTGGCATGCAAGAGGTGAGCAAAAAGAGCAAAAAATAAAGAAATATAATACAACATTATGGATATCACTAACTGATAAACCTGGAAAACTTGGAGAAGTAACAACATTAATAGGAAATCACAAATTAAATATATCAAGTGTAGAAATGAAAGAAAAAACTAAAGATTATATTAACTTTAGGTTTAATTTAATAATTAATGATCTGAAGAACTTTACAAATTTTATTAGTGAGTTAAAACAGAAAGAAATTAAATTTAAAATCATAAGACATGAGGATAAAAGAAATGCTTTCACACAAAAAATCTTTAAATATTTTAAAAAAAACTAATGCTCTTTTAGAGGGTCATTTTGTTTTGTCTTCAGGATTGCATTCTCCAAAATATATACAGTGCGCTAAACTGTTAAGTTACCCTAACTTAGCTAATAAAATTTGTGTAGCACTTGCTAATAAGATTAAAAAAAAATTTAAAAAAATAGATTTAATTTTAGCTCCAGCAATTGGTGGAATTATTATTGGCTATGAAATTGGCAAACTACTTAAAAAAGAGACTATTTTTTGTGAAAGAATAAATGGAAAATTTAAACTTAGAAGAGGATTTAATATTAAAAAAAAATCAAAAGTATTAATAATAGAAGACGTTATCACAACAGGTAAATCAAGTTTAGAATGTGTTAGATTAATAGAAAAATCACAAGCAAAGATTTTAGGATTTGCATCTATTATAGATAGATCGACAAAAAATAGTTTAAAAATTAAAACAAAAATAATTTCCCATTTAAAAATAGATGTACCGACTTATAACAAAAAAAGTTTACCAAAAAGTTTAAAATCTATTCCAATTACAGTACCAGGTAGTAGATTTATTAAATGATAAAGCTGGGAGTAAATATTGATCATATAGCCACAATAAGAAATGCAAGAGGAGGAATTCACCCTGATCCAATATATGCTGCTAAATATGCTACACAAATTGGCGCAGATTCAATTACAATACATTTAAGAGAAGATAGAAGGCATATTAACGATTATGATGTAAAAAAAATATGTAAAAATAAAATTAAAGTTAATCTTGAAATTTCATTAAATAATAAAATTATTAATATTGCTTTGAAAAATAAACCTAGTTTTGTTTGTATAGTCCCAGAAAATAGAAAAGAAATTACTACAGAAGGAGGCATGAACTTAAAAAAAAATTTTAACAAATTAAAAAATGTAATTAAAAAATTTAAAAAAAAAAAAATAAGAACGAGTTTATTTATTAATCCAAATCTTGAAGATATAAAAATATCAAAAAAGTTAAATATAGATTGTATTGAACTTCATACAGGTAAAATTTCAGATTTAATTAAATTAAAAAAAAATTATTTTAAAGAGTTAAAAAAAATTAAAAATTGTGCAAAATTAGGTCACAATAAAGGTTTAGAAATTCATGCTGGACATGGCATGGATTATAAAACAGCAAAAATTCTTTCTAGGATAAAAGAAATTAAAGAGTTTAATATAGGTCATTTTATAGTAGGTGAGTCAGTATTTTTTGGACTCAAATATGTGATTAAAAAATTTAAAAAAATTATTAAATCTAAATGAAAATTTTAGGCATAGGTGTAGATATAATTGAAAATTCAAGAATTAAAAAATCAATTATCAATAAAAAATTTTTAAAAAGAATATTTACAGAGAATGAAATTTTAAAGTCAAAAAAAATTAATAATAAAGCTGGTTTCTTTTCCAAGAGATTTGCAGCAAAAGAGGCCTTTTCTAAAGCTTTAGGAACAGGATTTAGGGACAACTTACAATATAGAGATATTTCAATAATTAATGATAATTATGGTAAACCTTCTTTTAATTTTAACAGTAAAATTAAAAAAATTTTATTTAAAAAATTTAAGTTAAAAAAGTTTAAAGTACATTTATCAATGTCAGATGAAAAAAAATATTCAATAGCATATGTGATTTTAGAAAATAATGAAAAAAAATAAAAAACTTATTGTTGAAAATATCAAAACTATATTTTATGCACTGATAATTGCTATTTTTATTAGATCTTTATTTATTCAACCATTTTATATTCCATCTTCTTCCATGGAACCAAACTTACTTGTTGGTGATAGGTTATTTGTGACTAAGTACACTTATGGTTACAGCAAACATTCTTTTCCATTTAGTCCAAATCTTTTTAATGGAAGAATATTATTTAGTAAGCCAAAAAGAGGTGATGTAATTGTTTTTAAAACACCAGCAGACAATAGAACTGATTATATTAAGAGGTTAATAGGTTTGCCAGGTGATACTATACAATTTATTGAAGGCGAATTATATATTAACAATAATTTAATAAATAAAAATAAAATAAATCAATTAAAAAAAATTTATTGTGGAAATTCTGTTTTAGAAACAGTTGCTTTTAAAGAAATTTTACCAAATAATAAAAGTTATCAAGCTGTTTACCATAAGTTTAATACTTTTAAAAACTCAGATCAATTTATTGTTCCTAATGATCACTATTTTTTTTTAGGTGATAATAGAGATTGTTCAAAAGACAGTAGATACCTAGGAAGTGTTGGTTATGTAAGTAAAAATAATCTTGTTGGTAAGGCTAGGATCATTTTTTTTTCATCAGATTATAGAATTGGAAGTATATTTAAATTTTGGCAGTGGCATAATATTATTAGATTCGATCGTTTTTTTAAAATAATTAAATGAATAAATTAGATATTTTAGAAAAAAAAATTGGTGTTTATTTTAAAGATAAAAAACTATTAATTAAAAGCTTAACTCATAAAAGCTTTGATTCAAATAATAATAATGAAAAGCTTGAATTTTTAGGAGACAGAGTTTTAGGATTATTAATTTCTAAAAATTTACTCGAAGCTTTCCCAGATGACAAAGAAGGAAGTTTAGATAAGAGACTTGCTTCATTAGTTAATCGAAAAATGTGTTGTGAGATTAGTAAAAAATTCGACTTACAAAATTATATATCAGTTGGAAATAAACCTGTAACAAAAAATAAAATAGAAGATAAAATTTTATCTGATGCTTGTGAAGCTTTAATAGGTGCTATTTATTTAGATCAAGGAATAGTTAACGTTGAAAAATTTATTTTAAAATTTTGGAAAAGTGATTTAAATGTTGTCTTTAAAGATCAAATTGATGCCAAGACTAAATTACAAGAATTTTCATTAAAAAAATATAAAATTTTACCTCAATATAAATTGTTATCAAATACTGGTCCGAGACATAAGCCTTTGTTTAAAGTAAGCGTAAGTTTAAAAAAATCGTTTATTGTTCACGCATCTGGTAAATCAAAAAAAGATGCTGAACAAAATGCTGCAAAAATTTTTTTAAAAAAAATAGGTTATTAATGCAGTGGGATGATATTGGATATTTGTTATCAAAAAATAAATATAACGAAAACTCAATTATTGCAGAGTTTTACACTGAAAGACATGGAAAGTGTTCTGGTATAATCTTTGGAGGAACATCAAAAAAAATTAAAAATTATTTAGAAATAGGTAATAGCTTACATATAAATTATAATTATAAACAAGAAGGAAGATTAGGATATTTTAAAGTTGAGGTTTTAAAAGTTAATACACCTTTTTACTTTGAAGATAAAAAAAAATTATTTTCAATTATTTCTGCTATGAATTTAGTTAAATTGTTAACTGTTGATTTTCAGGAAAATACAAAGATATATAATTTAATTAATGATTATTTTTTAATAATCAACCAAAATGATTGGGTAAAAAAATATATTTTTTGGGAATTGAAATTACTAGAATATGTTGGTTTTAATTTAGAATTAAATAAAATTGTAAAAACAGAAGGTTCTGGGTCATCAAAAAAATATTTTGTTATTACAAACTCAACAAAAAAATTTATACCAAATTTTTTATTAGATACAGATCAAGTTGAGCTATCAAATGCAATATTATTTGAAGGGTTAAAATTAGTAGGTGATTTTTTGGAAAAAAATATTTTAAAACCAAATAATATTAATTATCCAAATACTAGATTGCAATTTATTAATTTATTTAAGTAATGAAATCATTTTAAAAGTTTAATAACTTTATCAGCATAATAAGTTACTATTGCACTAGCTCCAGCTCTTTTAAAAGACATTAAACTTTCTAAAATTATACTTTCATCAACAAGATTTTTTTTTATTGCATTACTTATCATGCTATATTCCCCTGAAACTTGGTAAGCAAACACAGGTATTTTAAATTTATTTTTAACTGTTTTTATTATATCTAAATATGGCATACCTGGTTTTACCATTACAATATCCGCACCTTCTTTTATATCTAAAGCAACTTCTCTCAAAGCTTCATTTTTATTTCTAAAATCCATTTGATAATTTTTTTTATTACTTTTTAGTAATCCTTTTGATCCAATTGCATCCCTAAAAGGTCCATAAAAGCTTGATGCATATTTTACAGCATAAGATAGTAATTGTATTTGTTGATATCCGTTTTTATCTAATGTTTTTCTTATCTCTCCAATTCTTCCATCCATCATATCTGATGGTGCCAAAACATCACATCCCATTTGAGCCTGTAATAAAGATTGTTTTTTTAATATTTCAATTGTTTCATCATTTAAAACATATCTGGATTTAATTAATCCATCGTGTCCATGTGATGTGTATGGATCTAATGCAACATCGCACATTATACCAATCTGATTTTTATATTTTTTTTTAATATATCTAATTGCTTTACATACTAAATTATTTTCATTAAGTGCTTCTGTACCATAGTTATTTTTTAACTTAGTATTTATGTTTGGAAAAAGAGCTAACATTGGTATTCTAAGTGATATTGCTTTATCAACAATTTTATCTAATTTATTTATGCTATATCTAAAAATTCCTGGCATAGTTTTTATGGGTTGAATTTTATTTTTTCCATCAATTAAAAATATTGGCAATATTAAATCATTTGATGATAGACTTGTTTCTTCCATCAACCTTCTTGTCCAATTATGTTTTCTATTTCTTCGTAGTCTTAAATTTGGGTATTTTCCTGTGATAATCATTCTCAACTAAATATTTATATGCGACAATAGATATATGTATTATAGTAATAAATAAAGTAATTATTTTTGTATGTCTCAAGTAATATCAATTAATAAAAATAAAGTAAAAAGTATTCCTAGTGATTTTCAAAAACAAGATATAGTTTTTGATATTAAAAAATTGAGACAAGCTTGCAATGAAGTTTTAAGAATAAAGGGTTTTGATACTAGTTTAGGCATCCCTCACTTTGCTGGAATAGCTTTAAATCAAATTCCTGGTGATCCAGATTCTATTAAAGGGCATAAAGTTAGGGGTGTATATTGGACTAAACCAAATTCTTCAGGCAAAGAAGCTATGAGAGATGTGAGTATTAAGGAGAGTAGATACACAGAGTTTTTAAAAGAATTTGAACATACATATTTTAAAGAAGTATTTGATACTTTAAGTAAAAAATATAAACTTGGAAGAGTTAGACTTTTGCTAAAAGAACCAAGATCAACTCTAAGTTGGCATAGGGATCCAGAACCTAGATTACATATACCAATTTACACTAATCCTGGCTGTTTAATGGTTATAGATGAAAAAGCAAAGCATATGCCAGCTGATGGATCAGTTTGGATTACTAATAATCAAAAATATCATAACGCATTTAATGGTGGTGAAGAGAATAGGGTGCATTTAGTTGCTTGTGTTTTAGACTACAAATTTAATTAATTTTAGTTTATAATTTTAATCAAGTTGAAAAATATTTTTATTGCATCAGATCATGCTGGTTATAATTTAAAGAATAGCGTTATATTAAAATTTTCTAAATTACAAAAGGTTATTGATCTTGGACCCCACTCAGAACAATCAGTAGATTATCCAGATTTTGCCAAAAAATTATCAAAAAAAGTAGCATCTAAAAAAGGAAGTTTTGGCATTCTTATTTGTGGATCTGGTATGGGAATGGCCATTACTGCAAATAAAACTAAAAATATTAGAGCAGCATTATGCTACAGTGTTAAAAATACTAAATTATCTCGATTGCATAATAATGCAAATATCATTACATTGGGAGAAAGATTGATTAATAAAAATAAAGCTTTCAATCTTATTAAGGTTTTTTTAAGCACCAAATTTGAAGGTGGTAGACATTTAAGAAGGATTAAAAAAATATAATTATGTCAAGTGAAAAAAATTATATCAACGAAAAATATCAGGGTTTTTTTGAAGATAGTTTATCTAAAACTGATCCTGAATTATTTAAAGCAATTAGTGATGAACTTAAAAGACAACAAGAACATATTGAATTAATAGCATCAGAAAATATTGTTTCTCAAGCTGTATTAGAGGCACAAGGCTCAGTTCTCACAAACAAATATGCAGAAGGTTACCCTGGAAAAAGATATTACAATGGATGTGAACATGTTGATGTTGCTGAAAATTTAGCTATTGAAAGATTAAAAAAATTATTTAGTTGTAAGTTCGCTAACGCACAACCACATTCAGGAGCACAAGCTAATGGAGCTGTGTTTTTAGCTTTACTTAAACCTGGCGATACTTTTATGGGAATGAGTTTAAATTCTGGTGGACATATAACTCATGGTTTAAAAATTTCAATGTCAGGTAAATGGTTTAATGCAATTGGTTATGATGTAGACAAGGAATCTGAATTAATAGATTATGATAAAGTAGAAAAAATTGCATTAGAACATAAACCAAAACTTATAATAGCAGGCGGTAGTGCATATTCTAGAGTAATTGATTTTAAAAGATTTAGAGAAATAGCAGATAAAGTTGATGCTTATCTAATGGTTGATATGGCTCATTTTTCTGGATTAGTTGCTGGTAAAGGCTATCCTAACCCATGTGAATATGCTCATGTTGTAACTTCAACAACTCACAAAGTTTTTAGAAGTGCAAGAGGTGGAATAATTTTAACCAATCATGAAGATTTAGCAAAAAAATTTAATACAGCTGTATTTCCGGGCTATCAAGGTGGTCCTTTAATGCATATAATTGCAGCTAAAGCTGCTGGTTTTTTAGAGGCTCTAAAACCAGAGTTTAAAGATTATATTAAATCTGTATTAGCAAATGCTAAAATATTGAGTGAGACTCTTAAAAATAATGGTTTTAAAATTTATTCAGGTGGAACTGACTCACATTTAATGTTAGTTGATTTAAGACCATTTGGAGTTAAAGGAAATATCGCTGCAGAAAGTTTGTCAAAAGCAAATATAACTTGTAATAAAAATGGAATACCTTTTGATAGCGAAAGTCCAATGGTTACATCTGGAATAAGATTAGGTACACAGGCGGCTACTACTAGAGGCTTTGGTTTAAAAGAATTTGAAAAAGTTGGAGAATTAATAACAAAAACAATTAAAGGTTTATCAGAAAAACCAGACGACAATAGTAAAATTGAAGATGAAGTTAGAAAAGAAGTTGTAGACCTTTGTTCTAATTTTCCAATTTATAAAAACCTAAGGTAGAATGATTTGTTCATCTTGTAAAAAAGGAGAAACTTCTGTTGTTGACTCAAGACCTACAGAAGATGGTACTGCGATAAGAAGGAGAAGACTTTGCGTTTGTGGTCATAGGTTTACTACATTTGAAAGAGTTCAATTTAGAGAGCTTATGGTTGTAAAAAAAAATGGTCGAAAATCATCATTCGATAGAGATAAATTATCTAAATCTATATACATAGCTTTAAAAAAAAGACCTATAGATACTGAGACTGTTGAAAAATTTATAAGTAAAATTTCTAGATCATTAGAAGAATTAGGTCAGGCTGAAATTTCAACAAACACAATAGGCACAATGGTTATGGAAGGATTAAAAGAATTAGACCCAGTAGCTTATGTAAGATTTGCTTCTGTTTACAGAAATTTTAGAGAAGAAAAAGATTTTGTTCAGTTTGTGGACAGGTTAGATGTCTACAAGAAAAGATAAGTTTTCAAAAAAAGATCGTGTTTATATGAGTTTAGCTTTAAACTTAGCTAGATCACGCTTTGGTTTAACAGGAATCAATCCATCTGTTGGTTGTGTGATAGTAAAAAATGATGAGATTATATCAATTGGAAGAACTGGTATTAATGGAAAACCTCACGCAGAAACACAAGCTATAAACTCTAGTTATCAAAATGTTGTTAATTCAAAGATGTATGTAACATTAGAGCCTTGTAACCATTACGGAAAAACTCCACCTTGTACAAACTTAATAATTAAAAAAAAAATAAAAGAAGTTTTTTTTTCAATTAACGATATTGATAAGAATGTAAAAGGAAAAACTTTAAAATTATTAAAATCAAAAAAAATTTTAGTAAAAAAAGGTTTGCTTAAAAATGAAGTAAATGATTTTTATAAAAGTTATTTTTTCAATAGAAATAAAAAAATACCTTACGTCACAGGAAAAATTGCAGTTTCAAATAATAATTTAATTTATAGTAAAAATAAAAAAAAAATTACAGATAAATACTCAGATCAAATAACTCACAATCTTAGATATAAAAATGACTCATTGTTGATTACTTATAAAACCTTAAATGTGGATAATCCAAAACTAAATTGTAGATTAAAAGGTTTGTCGAAGTTTTCACCTATAAGAATTGTTTTAGATAATAATTTAAATATGGATACTAAATCATATATATTTAAAACTGCTACAAAAAAAAATACAATAATTTTCTACAATCAAGCTAAAAATTCTAAAATTAATTTTTTTAAAAAAAAAGGTATTAAACTAATTAAATCTAAATTAGATAGTAGTAAATATTTTAATCTTAACATTATACTAAAAAAACTTTATAAAAATGGTTGCAGAAACCTTCTGGTTGAAGGTGGAGATAAACTTAGTTCAAGTTTTTTTAAAAAAAAATTATTTAATCAGTTTTATCTGTACAAGAGTCAAAAAAATTTACCAAAAATCGTAAATTATAAAGTTTTTAATTCCTTTATAAACTTGTCACAAAATTATAAAAATAAATTAAAAATTAAAACCAAATTAGGAAAAGATACAATTTTTTTTTATAGAAGATAATGTGTTTAACGGGATAATATATAATCAGGGAATAGTAAGTAAAATTTTAAAAAGATCTAAAGGTATAAATATTTTTATTAAGTCTAATTTAAAATTATCAAATAAAGATATAGGCGTATCTGTGTCGTGTGATGGTGTTTGTTTAACACTTGTAAATATAAAAAAAAAAATTATGGAATTCTATCTTTCTAACGAAACTATACAAAGATCTAAATTTAAATTCTTAAAAAATAATGAAAAAATTAACTTAGAACTACCTTTAAAGTATGGAAAAAACATTTCTGGTCATATTTGCCAAGGTCATATAGATACTTTAGGTGTTACTTCTTTTATAAGAAAAATTGATAAATCCTATTTATTTGATTTTATAATTAAAAAAAAAGAAAGAAAAAACCTAATAGAGAAAGCTTCAATTAGTATAAATGGTATTTCTCTTACTATATCAAAAATTACAAAAAAAGGTTTTCAAATATGGGTAATTCCACATACTTTTAAATCAACAAATTTATCTTCATTAAAAAAAAATAGTTATGTCAATATAGAGATAGATATCTTGTCTAAATACGTTAGAAATTATTTTAATGAAAAAAAATAATTATACATCAATAGAAAACATTATTAACATCGCTAAAAAAGGTGGCATGTTTATATTAGTAGATGATGAAAAAAGAGAAAATGAAGGTGATTTAGTAATATCATCTTCTGATACCAGTGATAAAAATATTAATTTTATGGCAAGATACGGTAGAGGTTTAATTTGTTTAACAATGGACGGTTTTCAAGCAAAAAAACTTAATTTACCACCAATGTCATTAATAAATAATTCAAGAAACCAAACAGCTTTTACAATTTCAATAGAAGCAAAAAAAGGAATCACAACTGGTATTTCAGCAAAAGATAGAGCGCGAACAATTAAAGTTGCTTCAAAAAAAAACGCAAATAAAAATGATATAGTTTCACCAGGACATATTTTTCCAATTGTGGCTAAAGATGGTGGTGTTTTAGTGAGAGCAGGTCATACAGAAGCTTCTGTAGATATTTCTAAACTAGCAAAAAAAAATAATTCAGCAGTTATATGTGAAATAATGAATGAAGATGGTTCAATGGCTAAAGGTAATGACTTAATTAGTTTTGCAAAAAAACATAAGTTAATGATTGGTAAAATTGAGGATTTAATTGCATATAGACTTAAAAAAGAAAAATTAATTAAATTAAAAAAAAATTCGGATATTAAATTTAAAGGTAGAAAATATAAAATCAGAATTTATGAAAATTTATTAGATGGTTCAGAACATTTTGCATTAATTAAGGGAAATATAAAAAAAGGCATTGTTCCAAGAGTGAGAGTTATATCATCAAATGTTGTTCAAAATTATTTAATAAATCAGCAACTACCTAATTCTTTTAATAATACATTGAATTATTTTAAAAAATTTAATAATTGTGTTTTAGTATTTATTAGAGATACTAATTTAAAATCAGTTTCTCAAACACTTAAAGATTATAAAAATAAAAATTTTTATAAAAAAGGTAATGATAAATTAATAAGAAATTATGGAATTGGAGCTCAAATAATTAAGGATCTTAAAATAAAAAATATGATATTAATAACAAGGTCTCCAAAAAAAGTTATTGGTTTAGATGGTTATGATATAAAAATTATTAAACAAGAAATAATTAAATGAAAAAAAAATATTTAATAGTTGTAGCTAATTACTATAAAAATATATCTGATGGATTATTAAAAAGCGCTTTAAATTCTTTGCCAAAATCAAGTATTATTAAAATAATTAATGTTCCAGGTGTATTTGAAATACCTGTGACAATTTCAAAAAATATTAAAAATTTTGATGCCTTTATAGCCTTAGGGTGTGTTATTAAAGGTCAAACTCCACATTTTGATTTTATTTCTATAGCATCAACTAATGCAATAATGGAACTTTCTATAATGAACAAGAAACCTATAGGCAATGGAGTTATTACTTGTTTAAATATGAAGCAGGCAGTTAAAAGGAAAAAGAAAGGTAGCGAAGCAGCAAAAGCTGTTATGTCTGTTCTTTCTCAAATAAAATGAGAACTCATTATAATCTAAATAAAAGCCCAAGAGTAATTATTATACAAAAATTATATGGAAAATGTTTTAATTATGATGAAAAAATTTCTTTTTCAAAGCATAGATTTAAAAAGTTTATAAAAGATGTTGTTTTAGGAACAATTGAAAGAGATGAATTGATAGTAGCAGAAGCAAAAAATCATTTAAATGATGATTTGCAGCTAAACAAATTAGATAAAGTTTTTCAAATAATTATAAAATCTGCAATATTTGAATTTTTATATAAACCTAAAATTTCAAAAAAAATTATTATAAAAGAATATTTAAATGCTTCGAATTTTTTTTTAGAAGATTCACAAACAAAGTATTTAAATGCAATTTTAGATAAAATTTCAAAAAAAATAAGAATTTCAAATGAATGAGTTTGAATTAATTAAAAATTACTTTTATCAATTATCAAAAAAATCTAGTGGTTCTTTAAAACTTAATGATGATATTTTTTTTAATAAAAAAAAAAAAATTAGTTGTTTCTGTAGATACATATGTTGAAAAAAAGCATTTTTTTAACTTTAAAAATCCTGCTTTAGTAATTAAGAAAATAATTAGATCATCAATATCTGATCTTATTTGTAAAAGTGTAACTCCCAAGTATTATTTTATTTCTGCATCAGGTGATAAAAAAACTTTTTCTAAATCAAATCTAAAAAAAATTTCTAAATCTTTGAATGAGGAACAAAAAAAATTTAAAATTTTTCTAAGTGGTGGAGATACTGTTTTTTCAAATAAATTAAGCTTTACCATAGTATCAATAGGTTTTGCTGATAAAATTATTTATAGAAATAAAGCTAAATTAAATGACGATATTTATGTTACTGGTAATTTGGGAGATAGTTACATAGGTTTGTTATCTTTAAAAAGTAAAATTAAACTAAATTTAGTTTTAAAAAAATATTTTATTAATCACTATTTTAAACCAAATATTCAATACAAATTAACTAAGAATCTGATAAAATTTGCCAATACTTCAATTGATATTTCCGATGGTTTATTATCAGATTTAGAAAAAATGCTTAATAAACAAAAATACGCATATAGGGTTGAGTTAAAAAAAATTCCAATATCGAATAATTTGAATAAAATTTTAAAGAAAAAAAAATTATCAAAAATAAATTTTATTTCAAAAGGTGATGATTATCAGGTTTTATTTACGTCCTCTAAATCGAAGAGAGGAATCATTCAAAATTTTGCTAAGAAGTTTGGGTGTAAAATTACAAAAATAGGAGTAATTCAAAAAAAGTCTCAAAAATCGTCTATTATAGATCATAATAACAAAGAAATTAGCCTTAAAAGTAAAGGCTATTTTCATAACTTTTAGCAAGTTAAATATTGCCTTTTATTGCTTTTTTTGTATTGTCCGAAATTTAATAAATAAAATTTAATTTAATTAATAAACTCAAAGGCTTTATGAATACATCAGTAGAAACAATATTACTTTTTACAATCGCAGCAGGATTTCTTTCAATAGTTTACGGATATTTTACTGGAAAAAATATTTTAAGTTTAAGTTCTGGAAGTTCTAAAATGCAAGAAATTGCATCTGCTATACAGGAAGGTGCTAAAGCATATTTGGCTAGGCAATATAAAACAATTGCAATTGTAGGTTTTGTAGTTTTAGTGATTATAAGCATTGCATTTAGTCTTTTGGTTGGATTGGGATATTTAATTGGTGCAACTCTATCCGGAATAGCAGGTTATGTTGGTATGTTAGTATCAGTGCAAGCTAACGTTAGAACAGCTGAAGCTTCTAGAAAAGGTCTAGCAAATGGTCTTTCAGTTGCATTTAAATCTGGAGCAGTAACTGGAATGCTTGTAGCAGGTTTAGCTTTGTTAGCAATTGCAGTTTATTATTATTTTTTACTAAAAATGGGTATTGATGAAAGAGAAATAGTAAAT
>MDSV01170367.1_pt1 | contig 17513 bp, 17 predicted proteins | sample 810851 | NCBI WGS metagenome assembly MDSV01 (sample SAMN05326640, study PRJNA326480) | marine metagenome | isolation source: seawater | place: Atlantic Ocean: North East | collected 2012 | reverse complement strand
TTTGGAAAAAGATATGGAATTTTGAAAGATGAAGACAAAGTTACATCGTGGAATATGCCTGTTTTAAATGAATTTTATGTAAATTATGGTATTAAGGGTGTTATTATAGGAATGTTCGTTCTTGGTATTTTTTATCGTTTTTTAACAATTTATTTGAGCATAAGAAACAAAAATAATTATGAATTTTTGATTGGAGCTATGACAATCTTTCCATTATTTTTTTTAGAGTCACATTTGTCCTTAATTTTTGGGGCAGTACTTCAAACATATATTTTTTTATTATTTTTTATATATTTTGTTAAAAAAATTTACGATCTCACAATATTAAAAAAATGAAAAAGATTTTAATTTATAGAAATTCAAATCTTGGTGACTTTTTGATCACAATACCAATCTTAAGAAAATTGAGACAAAAATTCCCTGGTTGTAATATTACGTTTATGACAATAAAAAACAAAAGAAATTTTTTTTTGCCAAAAAATATTGAAAATAAAATTTTAGTAGACGATTTTTTATTGTTTAAAAAGGAAGATTACAAAAACTTTTTTCAATCAATTAAATTAATAAACAAAATAAAAAAAAAAAATTCGACACATTTATATATTTACAAGAATTTAGTTCATTTCCAAGAATATTTAGAGATTATATTTTTTTTATTTTTAGTTTTATTCCCAATAAAATTGGCTTTTCAAATTATTTTCTTTACAGAAATTATAAGAAATTTTCAGAAACAATATACTTATTTAAAAGAGTTTTTGATAAAAGTTCAGTTAGTGAAATTAAGAAATTAATGTTCTTTAAAAATGAGATTAATAATAGGATTATTAAAAAAAAAATATATATTACAATTTCACCCGGTAGTATTTCAGCTCCAGAAAAATGGAATGATAAAAATTGGCTTAAATTAGTTAATTTGATAAAAAAAAAAATATAATCATATTAATATTATTTTAACAGGGACATTATCAGAGAACAAAATTTGCAATAAAATCAAAAAGAAATTTAACTATAGAATAATTAATCTTTGTAACAAAACATCAATAGAAGAATTGTTTAATATCATAAAACATACAAAGGTTCATATCTGTCAAGATAATGGAAGTATGCATGTAGCTTCTTTATACTGCAAGAAGAATATATCAATTTTTAATAATCATGACCCATTTGGCAAATGGTTTCCATTAAATAAAAAATCAAAAATTATCAGTGTAAATAGAAGTATTAATTTTATTAAACCAGAAATGGTATTTAAATTATTTAAAGATATATATTAATTTTTTTTTAATTTATTAATTATTTCTGAAGAAGAATAATTTTTATATCTAGGGAAAATTATAATATTAGATATTGATCTGCCTACAATATTTTTAAAATTATAATCATCACCTTTTATAATAACATCTGGCTTTATTTTTTTAATTAATTTTAGCGGAGTTTTAGATTTAAAAATATGTATTTCGGATATAGTTTTAATTTTTTTTAAATTTTTAATTCTAATTTTCAAATTATTGTATGGTCTAGTATTTCCCTTGATATTTTTAACGCTTTTATCAGAGTTTATTCCAACAATTATTTTTTTACTTATACTTTTTGCAAATTTAAACAGTTTATCATGTCCTGGATGCAAAATATCAAAAACCCCATTTATAAAAACAGTATCAAAAAAAAAATTATCTTTTTTAACAATTTGCATTCCTCTCTTTGCCACTAATTTTGAACATATATTATTTGCCATAGTTGAGGCGGTGAAAATATCGTAATTATTAAGAAATAAATAAATTATAATAGAAAAAAATATATCTCCAGCACCGGTCACATCTGGATTAGATATTTTTTTAGAATTTAAAAAATTATAAATTCCATTTTTATTCAAAACATGAACACCTTTATGCCCATCAGTCACCACTAGCCATTGCCAATTCATTTTTTTCATTATTTTAATTGCTTTTTTTTTTGAAAATATTCCAAACCATTCATTATATTTTTCCATATTTGGTTTTATAAAAAAAACATTTTTATAAAAATTAGGATGGCTTTTCGGGTCAACAAAAATTTTACAATCTTTTTTTACTAATTTATTTATAGTATCTTTCTTTATGCATCCCTTTTCATAATCTGAAATTACTATTAAATCATTTTTTAAAACTTTATTATGAAAAAATTTTTCTACGCTATTACTCTTAATTTTTTTTTCGAAATCGTAACGAAAAAAATGTTTATGATATTGATCTAAGAATCTATTTTTGATTGTTGTCGGGTTATTGATTCTTTTTAATTCAAATAATATTTTTTTTTTTTTTAAAAGTTTAATGATGATTTTTCCATCTTCATCTTTTCCTATGTTTGAGAATAATTTAAAATTAATATTAAGATTTTTTAAATTTTCTGCTAAGTTTCCTACTCCTCCGAGGTTAATTTTTTTACTTAATTGAGAAAAAATATTTATTGGAGCTTCTTGAGATTTTTTATTAAACTTACCTATTATCCACCTATCAAGCATAATATCGCCATATACTTTAATATTTGCTTTTTTTCTCATAATTTTCATAAAGTTGTCAAAATTAAATACTTTAGTTATCGTTTTAAATTAATCTATTCTTATTATAAAAAATCAATAAAATAAATTAAAATTGAACATATTATGAAAATTACAATAGTTGTGGGAGGGAAATTTCATTCATTTAATTTGGCAGAACAACTTAATAAAAAAAATGTATTAAAATCTTTAATAACTTCTTATCCAAATTATTCATTAAAAAAATATGGCATTAAAAAAGAAAAAGTAAAAAGTTTATTATTTAAAGAGATTTTTCTAAAAATTTATAGCAAGGTTAGTTTTTTTTTTAAAAAATTTGATTATGAATTATATTTATGTAACTATTTTGGTGAAAAGGCATCAAAGCAAATTGATTATGCTCAAACAGATATTTTAGTTGGGTGGTCTGGATTCAGTAAGGAAAGCTTTTTAAAAGCAAAAAATTATAATTGCTTAAAAATTTTAGAAAGAGGCTCTTCTCATATTAAATTCCAAGAAAGTTTACTTAAAGACGAATATTTAAAAATTGGAATTAAACCTAAAATTCCAAGTAAAAAAATGATTGATAAAGAGATGCAAGAATATGATTTGGCAGATTATATTTTTGTTCCGAGTCAGTTTGTGAAAGACAGTTTTTTAAAATATGGTATTGATGAAAAAAAAATTGTAAAAATACCTTATGGTGTCGATTTAAAAGAATTTGAGAAATTTAATAATAGTAAAAAAGCTAAAGAAAAATTTAAAATTATTAGCGTAGGCACAGTCTGTATACGAAAAGGATCTCATCATCTAATCAAAGCATTTGATGAAATTTCTCTACCTAATTCAGAGCTGATATTCGTTGGTCCAATTGATAAAGAGATGAATTTTATAATTGAAAAATTTAGTAAAAAAAAAAATATTATATTTTTTGGAAAAAAAGACCAGGATAAATTAAAATATTATTATAATGAATCAGATTTGTTCATCCTTAATTCTATAGAAGATGGTTTCGGAATGGTTATCTCTCAAGCAATGGCCTGTGGACTTCCCGTGATATCAACAGATAATACAGGTGGATCAGAAATTATAGATAACAATATTAATGGCTACATAATTCCAGTAGGAAACAATGAAATATTAAAAGAAAAAATTAAAGAACTATATCTAAATAAGAAAAAATTGAAAATAATGGGATTAAATGCCTATAAGAAATCTTTAACAAGTTTATCTTGGGAAAACTATGGAAATAAAATATTTGATGCATATGAAAGTTTGTATAAAAATAAAATCTAATGACTAAAATATTACTTGCTACTGGACATTACTATAAAGAACTAGGTGGATCTTACGAGGCTATAGGCTCAACAGCTTATAATTTACAAAAGAATGGTATGGATGTTAAACTAATTGATTTTTTTAATGGTGAAGTAAATAAAAATATAGATATTTCTAAAGTTCTAAAAAATATTGATATTGTACATTATTTTGGTGCTTGGACTTGGCCACATTATTTTTTTACTAGAAAGTGCTTTAATTTAAAAAAAAAAGTAATAATCACACCAATGGGTACTTTTGAGCCATGGTCGTTATCTCAAAAAAAATTCAAAAAAAAACTTGCTTTATTTTTTTATCAAAAATCTATTTTAAAAAAAGCAGATATAGTGCATTGTACATCTGAAGATGAAGAGATTAATGTTAAAAAATTAGATCCAAAAATAAAAACTCTTTATATACCTCATGGAAGTTCAGGTACTACTTTTAAAAAGATAAAAATTAGTAATCCAAATAATAAAAAAGCTCTTTTTTTTTCAAGAATACATTATAAAAAAGGTCTTGATTTACTTTTACGCGCATGGTCAGAAGCTGAATTAGAAAATTGGGAACTTCATATATATGGACCAGATGGAGATGGATCAATAGTACAAAATAAAAAATTTGTTAATGAAAATAATTTATCTAGTAAAGTCTTTTTTAAAGAACCTATATATAGTTATAAAGAAAAAAAGAAATTATTTGAGAAATTTGATATGTTTATGCTTCCCAGTAGAAATGAAAATTTTGGTTTATCTGTTGCTGAAGCATTAAGACATTCTTTACCTGTTTTAACAAATATAAATGTACCCTGGAAGGATATAAAAAAATTTAACGCAGGATGGTATATAGATTCGCAATATAGCAGTTTGAAAAAAACATTGATGGATATCGATAAAATAAGTGATGAAAATCTTTTAAAAAAAAGTGTTAATGCTTATAATTTGTCAAAAGAGTATGAATGGGAAAAAATAATTAATAGATATAATGAGATGTACAACAATTTGAACAAAATTTAAAAAATATAATGAAAATTTTATTTGTTGGAAATTCTGGTAATAAATTTGGTGGACCTTCTTCGGTTATGAATAATTTAAAAAAAAATTTAGAAATGAATTATAATGATGAAGTAAAAATACTAGATATTGAAGAGATAAAAAAAAAATTTTTTAGCAAAATAATATGTAAAGATATTGATAAAGATTTTATTAATTGTAATATAATAAATTTTCATGAATTATGGAATCCTTTGGTCATTCTTTTAGCTAAAAGAGCAGAGAAATTAGGCATTCCTTTTTTTTTCACATTTCATGGAGTTTTGAATAGATGGTCTCTAAAACAAAATAGTTTTATTAAAAAATTGTTTCTAAACATATTTTATAAAAAAATATTTCAAAAATCCTCTGGTTTTCAGTTTTTAACAGAAGAAGAGTATCATGAAGCTTCTGATATTTATCCAAATTTTTCATTGAAATCTTTTATTTTGCAAAATGGAATAGATATCTACGAAACTAAAAATCAAAAATTGTTTACTGAAGAGGAAAAATTAAAATTACTTTTTTTAGGTAGAAAACATCCTAAAAAAGGTCTCAATAGCTTAATAGAAGCATTTAAACTTATTAAAAAAAATAAAAAAAAAAATTTCCCTTCAAATAATTGGACCAAAATCTAAATATGGTGATGAAATTGAGAAAAAAATAAAAGACCTTAATTTAGAAAATGAAATATCAATTTCTGGACCTATTTATGATCCAGCGGAAAAGATTATTTTATATGATAAATTTGATTTTTTTATATTGCCATCACAAGATGAGGCAGATTCTGTGGCATTAAAAGAGTCATTAGTGTTTGGACTACCTTTAATAATTACTAAATCATGCAAATTTCATGATGTAGAAAAAAATAATATAGGATATTGGATAGATCATGACCCAGTAAAAATTTATGACAGACTTATTGCATTAGATTTGGATTTAGAACTACGAAAAAAAATGTCTATGAATTGTAAAATTTATGCAAAAGAATTTTTTGATATTTCAAAAGTTGCAAATTTTTACAGAAAAAATATTGAAGATATAGTGTTTGGTGTTAGATATTCAAATAATTGGTATTAAATTAAATTTAAATGAAAATAAAAATACTTGCAATTAGCCATGCATTTGTAAAAAAAATAAATCTTTCATTTTATGAAAAATTATCTTTAACTAAAAATTTTCAAGTGAGTTGTGTAGTTCCTGCAAGCTATTTATATAATGGAAAAAAAATATATCCAGATTTCAAAAAAAAAAATAAGTTAATAAACATAATAAAATCAAATATTATTAATAGCTCTACAAGATTTATTTTTTTTAAAAATTTGAATAAAATTATTAAAAAAGAAAAACCGAATATAGTAGTTTTAGATAACGATACTGTGTCACTTCAATCGCTATATTTAATTTTTTTTTCATTTTTTTTTAGTTATAAAATTTGCTATTTTTGTAACGAAAATAACATAAAGAATGTTTTTTCGGATTTAAAATTTAAAAAAATTATAAAATTTATAGTTATTTTTTTTATAAATTTTTTTATTAAATCTAAAATTTATAAAATCTTTTGTTACACAAAACAGATTAAATCTAATTATGATTTTTTAGGTTATAAAAAAAAAACTATTGTTATGCCACTTGGTTATAATGAGGAAATTTTTAAATTAAAAAGAAAAAAAACGAAAAAAAAATTAGTCATCTCATACTTTGGAAGAATAACTCCAGAGAAAGGTTTGCATATATTGCTTAAATCTTTAAAAAATATTAACTTTAAAAAATGGCAATTTTTTTTGGACATTGATCAGGTAGAAAATCAACTTTACTTTAGTGAGATAAAAAAAACTATCCAAAATAACTTTGAGAAAAATAAAATAAAATATATTTCATGTGATCATTATTCTATAGCAAAATATATGTCTATATCTGATATAGTTGTATTGCCATCCATTCATGAAGAACAATACGGAAGAGTAATACAGGAAGCTGTAGCTTGTGGAGCGATAACTGTAGGTTCTAACATTGGCGGAATTCCTGAGATTATAAAAGATAAAGATTTGCTTTTTGAGCCAGGAAATCACGAGCAATTATCAAAAATTTTAAATAAATTAAACGATAAGAGGTATTTAGATAAAAAATTTAAAAAGTTGTATAGAAGTATAAAAAATGAAAGAACTATAAAAAAACAAATAAAAATTTTTATTAATAATCTAGGCAAGTAATCATGAAAGTTGTAATTTTAGCAGGTGGAAAAGGATCAAGAATTTCTTATTATACTCAGACCATTCCAAAACCAATGATTAAAATTGGAAATATTCCAATGTTAACTCATATAATGAGACTATTTAAAAATTTTGGTTTTGACGAGTTTATAATTGCCTCAGGTTATAAAGGAAATCTAATTAAAAATTTTTACAAAAATTCTAAAGAGTTTAAAAAAATAGAAGTTATTGATACTGGTAAAAATTCAATGACAGGTGGCAGATTACTAAAATTAAAAAAAAAATTGATAAAAGAAAAATCTTTTTTTATGACCTACGGAGATGGAGTAACGAATCTAAATTTAAAAAAATTACTTAATTTTCATAACAAACATAAAAAAATTGCGACAGTAACTGCCGTTCGACCACCAGTTAAGTTTGGAGAGATGGAAATTAGTAGTAATAATTTTGTAAAATCTTTTATTGAAAAACCACAATTAACAAGCGGATGGATTAATGGTGGTTTTTTTATTTTAACTCCTAAAATATTTGATTATATCAATAATTACAAAACTATATTTGAGAGAGAGCCAATTAAAGGACTAACAAAATCAAAGCAAATACTTGCATATAAATATTCAGGATATTGGAAATGTATGGATAATTTAAATGAAAAGAATCAATTAGAGGAAATTTTTAAAAAAAAAAAACAATATGGAGTTTTAAATAAAATTAAATGCAAAATAAAATATTAGTAATTGGACACAAAGGCTATGTTGGTACAATATTAATAAGATATCTTAAAAATATTAATAAATATAAATTTTCAATAAATGGGATTGATACTAATCTTTTTTCGTTAAATAATTACAATAAATACAAAAAATTATCTATTTCAAATATTAATTTAGACTGTAGAAAAATTAATCTCAGTAAACTGCCGTTTAAACCAAATATTATTATTTATTTAGCAGCTGTATCAAATGATCCTATGGGCAGAAATTTTAAAGTAGCTACAAATGATATAAATTATTTAAATTGTATAAAGTTAGCAAAACAAGCAAAAGAATTAGGTGTTGAAAAATTTATTTTTGCATCAAGTTGTAGCATGTATGGATCCTCAGGAAATGCTTTAAAAAAAGAAGGTGATAAATTACAACCACTAACTGACTACGCAAAGTCAAAAGTTAATTCTGAAAAAAAACTTAGCAAAATTGCATCTAAAGATTTTAAAGTAATATCCTTAAGATTTGCAACAGCAGCAGGTTTAAGCGATAATTTAAGATTAGACTTGGTTTTTAATGATTTTATCGCTAACGCTACATTAAAAAGAGAAATTGAATTATTAAGCTCTGGAAGCTCTTGGAGACCGTTAATACATGTAAAAGATATGGCAAAAGCATTCCATTGGGCTGCTGATTATAAGATGAGACAAAATTTTTTAGCTGTAAATATTGGATCTGATAATTGGAATTTTAGAATTATTGATTTAGCTAAAAAAATTTCAAAAATAATTAAAAATGTAAATATAAAAATAAATGATGGAAATGTTGACAAAAGATCATATAGAGTAGATTTTAGTTTGTTTAGAAAAATTGCTCCTAAATATCAACCATCAATGAAATTTAATACAGCAGTAAGAGAATTAGAATTTTTTTTAAAAAACAAAAGTCAACTTTAAAGAATTTTAGAAATTCACCAAAATGGTCTAGATTATCTCGTTTAAATAATTTAATAAAAAAAAAGAAAATAAATAAAAAATTATATTGGATTAAAAAAAAATGATCGAAGGAGTTTTGATCAATAAACTTAGACAAATACCTGACGAAAGAGGTGCAATCTATCATATGTTAAGAAAGGATAGTTCTCATTTTATTGAGTTTGGCGAAATATACTTCTCAATCGCATTTCCAGGAAAAATAAAAGGTTGGCACGAACACACTAGACAAATTCAAAATTATGCCGTTGTTGATGGTAAAATTAAATTAGTATTATTTGATAATAGATCAAACTCAAAAACTTATAAAAAAATTGAAGAAATATTTTTAGGTGAAGAAAATTATTCTTTAGTGACTATACCAACAGGAATAATAACAGGCTACAAATGTATAAGTGAAAAAAATTCAATTTTAGCAAATTGTTCTACATTGCCACATGACCCAAATGAAATGATTAATTATGATTTTAATGGTGACAAAGTTCCATATAATTGGGATGACTAAATAAGAAGTGAAAAAAATATTAATACTTGGATCGTCAGGATATATTGGGAGTTATTTATCATATGTATTTAAAAAAAAATATAATGTCATAACGCATTCAAGAAAAAAAATTAAAGATAAGAATTTTAATAAAAATATTTATAAAAAAATTACAGGGGATATTAGAAAATCAAAAACTATTGAAAAAATAGTTAATTTGAAATCTGATTATATAATATTTACTATTTCGTTAAATCATTTTGAATCTGAAAAAAATTTAAAGTTGTCAATGGAAAATAATTATTACTCACTTGAAAATTTAATTAAAAATATAATTAAAAAAAATTTAAAAACTAAAATTATTTATTTTTCTACAATGCAAGTATATGGAAGAACTTATAGAAAAAATATAATAAATGAAAGTTATCCGAAAAAAATAAATAATATATATTCTATGACACATAGCATGTGTGAAGATTTATTATTGAAGAATAATAACAAAGTTAAATCATACTCTCTACGATTATCTAATTCTTTTGGTATGCCAATTTTGAAAAAAATTAATTGTTGGTGGTTAGTTATGAATGATTTTTGTAGATCTGCTGTAAAAAATAAAGAAATTTTGATAAAGTCTGATGGTTCTGCATTAAGAGATTTTATATCTTTAAAAGACATTTCACGAATTGTTGATAAATTATTAAGAAGGGATTTTTCATATCCTATAATTAATGTATGTTCGGGAAAAACTTATTCAATAAAAGAAATTGCGAATAGAATATCTAAAAGTTCTTATTTTAAAAAAAAGATTTTGGTAAAAATAATGAAAAAAAATAATAATAAAAAAATTAAAAAATTTAAATACGATACAAAATTAATTAAAAGATTGGGAATTAGTTCATTTACAAATATTGATCTACAAATTCGAGATTTTTTATATAAAATAAACAATAATTAGGATAAATAAAAAATTTATGAGTTATATATTGGGAATCAATATATTTCATGCTGATAGTTCAGCATGCTTATTGCGTGATGGAAAAATTATAGCCGCTGTTGAAGAGGAGAGATTTAACAGAATTAAACATTTTGCTGGCGCACCAATTGAATCTATAAAATATTGTTTAGATTATGAAAATATTTCTCTAGATCAAATTGATTATATTTCTATAAATCAAAATTCTAGATCAAATTTATTGAGTAAATTATTATATTTACTTTATGCAAATCCAAGTTTGAATTTTTTAAAAAAAAAATTAAAAACAAAATTGAAAAGATCTAGTTTTATGAATAATATTAATCTTCCTGAAAAATATGGAATATTTAAAGGAAAAATTTCTAATATAGACCATCATCTTTCACATATTGCCTCTTCCTATTATATTAGTGATTTTGAAAACTCAGTTAATTTATCAATTGATGGATTTGGTGATTTCTGTAGCACGGCTTGGGGGATAGGAAAAGGCAATAAAATTAAAATAGATAACAAAATTTTATTCCCTCATTCAATGGGTATTTTCTACCAGGCTTTAACTCAATATCTAGGTTTTAAAAAATATGGTGATGAATATAAGCTTATGGGATTGGCCCCTTATGGCAATCCGATTTACATGGAACAACTTAAAAAAATTATAGATATAAAAAACGATGGCACCTTCAAATTAAATCTTAAATTTTTCCTTCATCATAAAAATGAGGTAAATTTTAAATGGAAAAATACATCTCCATTATTTTCAAATCTTTATAGTAATGAATTGATAGAATTACTTGGCCCAGAACGTAAAGAAAATGAAAAAATTAGTCAATATCACATGGATCTTGCTAGTAGTGTTCAGAAAACATTTGAAGATTTTTTAATTAATTTATTAAATTTTTTGCACAAAAAATATAATATTGACAACCTAACATTATCAGGTGGATGTGCAATGAATTCAGCTGCAAATGGAAAAATACTTATCAAAACTCCTTTTAAAAAATTATTTATTTCACCTAATCCTGGTGATGGAGGAGGATCTATAGGCGCTTCATTAGTTCAGCACTATAAAAATAAAAATTATAATATCAGGATTGACCAGAATCAATCAGCATATCTCGGAAATAGTTATAGCAATGAATTTATTGAAAAAAAAATTGAAGAAAATAATTTAAAAGTTAAATTTAATGTTGAAAAGTTGGATGAAAATCAATTGATAGATAGAGTTTCAAATTCAATAAAAGAGAGCTTAGTAGTTGGATGGTTTCAGGGTAGAATGGAATGGGGACCAAGAGCTTTAGGCAATAGATCAATTCTAGGTGATGCAAGAAATCCAAATATGAAAGATATACTAAATCTTAAAATAAAAAGAAGAGAAAGCTTTAGACCTTTTGCTCCTTCAATTTTAATCGAAGATGTGGGTGATTGGTTTGAAGTCAATGAAGATGTACCTTATATGTCTGAGGTTTATAAAATTAAAGTTAGTAAAAGGTCTCTTTTACCAGCTGTAAACCATATTAATAATACTGGAAGACTTCAAACTGTTAGTAGAAAAGATAACTTATTATATTATAAATTAATCACTGATTTTAAAAAAAAAACTGGAGTACCTATAATTTTGAATACATCATTTAACGAAAATGAACCGATAGTTAGAACTCCAGATGAAGCACTATCCTGCTATCAAAGAACTAAAATGGATATTTTAGTCATGCAGAATTGGTTTATTTCTAGGAAATAGTTTATGAAAATTTCTGTTATTACAGTGTGTTATAATAGTGAAAATACAATTGAAGAAACTATAAAATCTGTAATTGATCAAGATCATAAAGAAGTAGAACACATAATTATTGATGGTGGTTCAACTGATAATACAAAAAAGATTATATCGAAGTATGATAGTTTTATTAAATCAGTAACATCCGAGCCTGATGATGGCATTTATGATGCAATAAACAAAGGAATTTCAAAATCTAGTGGCGAGGTTATTTCCATTCTTCATTCAAATGATATTTTTTATGATAAAAAAATTTTAAGCAACATATCAGATGAATTTAAAAATAATCAAAAGATTAAAATTTTGATGAGTGATGTTATTTTCAAAAAAAAATTTAATGATGATAAAGTCACAAGATATTACTCTTCAAATTTTTTTAAACCTTGGTTATTAAGACTTGGGTTCTCACCACCACATCCTTCAACTTTTATTTTAAAAAAGGTTTATGATGATATAGGTTTATATAATAAAATTTTTAAAATAGCTGGGGACTTTGATTTTTTTTTAAGATGTTTTTTAATAAATAAATATGAATATAAAATAGTGAACAAATGTAGTGTAATTATGAGCCCAGGTGGATTGAGTGGAAAAAATATTTATAGCTATTATCAATCATCAAAAGAAATATTAAAATCATTTAAATATAATAAAATATATTCAAATATTTTTTTGATCTTACTAAGGTTTCCAATAAAAATAATACAATTTATAATAAAATAGAATGCAAAATCTTAAATTAATCTTGAATGTCATTCCCACATATTTATTTTATCTTTTACCAATATTTTTAATAACTGGACCATTATTTTCTGATTTGACTATAATTATAATATCTTTATTATTTTTAATTCAATTATCTATAAAAAAAAATTTTAAGATAATAACAAATAAATTTTTTATAATATTTATTTCTTTTTGCGTCTTGATAACTATAAATTCTTTATTTTCAGATGATATTAGACTTTCAACTTTAAGTTCATCTTTTTATTTTAGATTTGGTTTATTTGCACTTGCTGTTTACTACTTATTGGAAAAAGACTATTCAATATTATTTGTTTTAAAGAATGTGTTTTTATTTATTATAATAATTCTTTTTTTTGATACGCTAGTTCAATTCTTTTATGGAAAAAATATTTTAGGTTTTGAAAATAATAATACTTCAAATTTTAGAATTACAAGTTTCTTTGGAAATGATGAAGTTTTAGGAAGTTATGTAGCACGTTTTTTTCCATTTATAATGTCTTTAATTTTTTTTCATAAATATAAGAAAAAAAAAGAGATAAATAAGTTTTTTTTATCACCATTTATAATTATTATTTTTGTAACAGTTTTTTTAAGTGGAGAAAGAACAGCTTTTTTTTTACTATTAATTTCATCGTTTTTAATTTTTTTATCTTGCTCAGATATAAAAAAACATTTTGTTATTTCCTTCTTTGTTTCAGTAATAATTATTTTTTTAATCTCAAGTTTTAATCCTTCTGTAAAAAAAAGAATGTTTGATACTGTAATCACCCAACTTAATCTATTAAATCCTACTGAAAGAGTTGTTATTTTTAGCAAAACATACGAAGGACATTACAAAATTGCATTAAATATGTTCAAAGAAAAGCCTATTTTAGGACATGGAGTAAAAATATTTAGAGTTTACTGTGCAAAACCTGAAAATTTTGTTTCTGATGTAGCATGCACAACACATCCTCATAATATTTATATGCAATTTTTATCTGAAACAGGAATAATTGGATTTCTATATCTTATTTCTTTTTTTGTTTTTATAACGTATTTTGTTATTAGAAATATTTTCTCAAGAATACTTAAAAACAATAAATTGCTTACTGATCACGAAGCATGCTTATTAATATTTTATTTTGTTACACTTTTTCCATTTGCCCCATCTGGTAATTTTTTTAACAATTGGTTATCAATTATTTACTATTTTCCTGCAGGATTTTTAATATATTTAAACAAAAACACATTAATTAAAAATGAGCTATAATTTAATTTTATTCTGCATAATGATTAACATTCCGTTAGTTATTTATTCAAGAAAGATATCAAGATTTTTTAATGTTTTTGATAGCAGTGATGGTCTAAGAAAATTTCAAAAAAACCCTATACCGTTAATTGGCGGTTTGATCATTTATATTAATTTAATATTTTTTCTTATTATAAATAATTTTTATAATTTAGAGGTATTAGAAAAAAGATTCTTTCAAACAAATAGAGAACTATTTTCATTAATTTTTGGCTCATTCTCATTTTTTTTCTTTGGGGTTCTTGATGATAAATACAAATTTAACGCAAATATAAAACTATTTTCCGTATTTATTATTACATTAATAATTGTAATGATAGATGAAAATTTATTAGTTTCTAGTTTAAAATTTGAGAGTTTTTCTCATGTCATTGAATTAAAAAACTTTTCTTATTTTTTTACAATACTTTGTTTTTTATTATTTATAAATGCTTTAAATATGTTTGATGGTATAAATTTGCAGGCAGGATCTTACTGTATTTTAGTATTATTTATTTTCAGCTTTAAATTAGTTTTTTTAAACTTTAACTTAATATTAATTGTAGCATTATTATTTTTCTTATATCTTAATTACAAAAATAAAGCTTATTTAGGAGAAAGTGGAGTACAACTCTTAGGATTTATAATTTCATATATAGTAATTAAATCTTACAATATTGAGATAGGATTATTTTATATTGAGGAAATATTTATTATTATGGCTCTGCCAGGACTTGACTTATTCAGATTATTTTGTATCAGACTGCTAAAAGGTAAACATCCTTTTAAAGGTGACACTCAACATTTGCATCATTTATTAATGAAAAAATTTGATCAAAAAATTACCTTTTTTTTAATTTTTTCATTTATTTTAATAACAACAATTTTTTATTATTATATTCCATATAAATTTTTATTTATATTTTTTTATATTTTAACTTACTCTTTAGTAATCATTTTTTTAATGAAAAGAAAAAAAAATTGAAAAGGTTATTTGATATTATTTTGGGTATTATACTTCTACTAGGCTTTTTTATACCCATAATAATTATTATATTATTTATAAAATTTGACTCTAAAGGACCTATATTATTTTTTTCAAAAAGAATTGGTAAAGAAAATAATGTTTATAAAATGCCAAAATTTAGAACAATGATTGAAAACACACCTTTAGTTGCTACAGATAAGCTTAAAAATCCAAAAAAATACTTAACAAAATTTGGAATTTTTTTAAGAAAATATAGCTTAGATGAAATTCCTCAATTAATTAGTGTTATATTAGGACATATGTCTTTGGTTGGCCCTAGACCGGCACTTTATAATCAGTTAGACCTAATCAAAGAGAGAAACAAATTGGGTATTAATAAATTAAGACCTGGTATAACTGGACTAGCACAAATTAAAGGTAGAGATAACTTGAGTTTAAATGAAAAAATAAAATTTGATTTAGATTATTTGCGTAAAAATAGTTTTTTTTTTGATATTTGTATTTTGGCAAAAACAGTCTTTGTTGTTTTAAAAAGAAAGGATATATCACATTGAAACTAAAGAATATTTCAAATTTTAGTAAAAAAATTATTTTAATTTTAAGCGATTTATTTATTATATCATTTTCTATTGTAGCCGCTTACTCTTTAAGATTAGAAAAAATTTATTCTTTTTGGGATGTAGACTTTAGAGTATATTTAATTTTTTACATAATTTTTTTTCTAGTCTTTTATTTTTTAAATATTTACCAAATTCTTTTAAGGTTCTTTGATAATTTTTCTATTAGAAAAATAATTAATGGTATTTTTATTTTTCAGTTAGTTCTAATTTTAATTAATTTTTTGGTTTACAATGACATTTATTTTCCAAGATCCGTATCTTTTATAGCACCTATTCTAATCGGTATACTAGTAATTTTGCATAGAATAGTTTTAAATTATTTAATAAATTCAAAGAAAAAAAATGATTATTCAGTTAACAATATTTTAATATATGGTGTTAATGAAAACACGGTTTCATTACTTAAAAGTCTAAGACAATTCTCCACATATGGAGAAGTAAAAGGTTTCATAGATGTGGATGATAATTACAAAAGGAGAGAATTAAATGGAATTAAAATATTTAAAAAAAATGAAATTGATAAGATAATTAAAAATCTAAAAATTTCTGAAATAATTATAGGAAATAGTTCTATATCTCAAAAAAAAACTAAAAAAATATTTGAAAAATATGAAAACACTAACTTAAGAATCAGAAATATAAATGAAACAGAAAATTATGTAAAAAATTTCATGGGTAAATTTTTAGAACCCAAAATAAATTTTCATGATATTATTAATAGACCTAAAATATATGTAGATAAAAAAATTTTAAGGAAGAAAATAAATAAAAAAAATATACTAGTAACAGGTGGTGGAGGTTCAATTGGTAGTGCTTTATGTTTTGAAATATTAAAACATGAACCAAAAAAATTATTTATATTAGATTCTTCAGAAATAAATTTGTTTAATTTCTTAAATAAAGTGAAAAATAATCAGAATTATTTAAAAAATAGAGTTAAGCTAGTATTAGGTGACTGTTCTGATTTAGGTTTTTTAAACAACTATTTTAAGCATGAAACTTTAGACGAAATTTATCATGCTGCAGCTTATAAACATGTGGGCTTTGGTGAAGAAAACCCTTATTCTATGATAAAAAATAATATAATTGGAACAAGTAATCTAGTTAATTACGCTATAGTAAAAAAGATTAAAAATTTTATTTTTATTAGTTCTGATAAAGCTGTCAATCCAAAAAGCATTCTTGGTTATACAAAAAAACTAGGAGAAATAATTATAAATAATGCTAATAATCAAAATAAAAAAAATAAAATAAATTTTACCACTGTAAGATTTGGGAATGTTATTGGATCAAGTGGTTCTGTAATACCTTTATTCTTAAAACAAATTTCTCAACAATCATCTTTGACCGTTACTCACAAAAAAGTAAAAAGATATTTTATGTCTACTTCAGAGGCTGTACAACTCGTTATTAATTCATCCTATCTTAATCAGTCAGGAAATAAAATATTTGCTTTAGATATGGGAACCCAAATTAAAATCTTTGATATCGCAAAGAGAATAATTAGATTAAGTGGATATACTATAAAAGATGAAAAAAATAAAAAAGGTGATATTAATATAAAATTTATTGGGTTGAATAAAGGAGAAAAAATTTCTGAGGAAATAAGTTTAGGTCAGAATCTAAAAAAAACAGAACATCCTAAAATATTTGTCTGTGAAGAAAAAATAAACAAGAATTTAGATATTAATATAAAAATTGACAATCTTAGAAAGATTCTAGACTCTAAAAATATTAAACTAATAAGTTTAATTAATTTTTTAAAAAATAGCATATGAAAAAAAAAGTGTTTTGTTTTGATTTAGATAATGTAATTTGTGTAACAAAAAATAACAATTACAAAAAAAGTCTGCCATTAATTAAGAATATTAAAATCATCAATCAATTA
>MDSV01201363.1_pt1 | contig 17514 bp, 26 predicted proteins | sample 810851 | NCBI WGS metagenome assembly MDSV01 (sample SAMN05326640, study PRJNA326480) | marine metagenome | isolation source: seawater | place: Atlantic Ocean: North East | collected 2012 | reverse complement strand
TGGACACTATCGTTGGCAATTACTGAATAGGACGCCAACATAAAACCTAGTAAAGCATATAAAGATAATAACTCCATAAATCCACCTTTTTAGTTATACACTTTTATTTATTAGAGGTATTTAAAATGTAACAAAACTTTAATATTAATTAGGTTGTATTTCGAGATAATCTAATAAACTTTCTTCAGGTGTCCACCCTAATTCTTTTAAATGTCTAGGATTGGAAACATTATCTAATACTTCGCATTTATCACCAACAGATTCTTCAAGGCCTTCCCAACCTGCCATATGACATAATTCTTTAATATTCCAACCTTCACCTGTACAGACATCATAAATTGGTTTATCACCTTTTTCCATAATTTTTATAATTGCTTTACATACATCATACACATGAATAAAATCTCTAGTATGATTTGTCATGTAATCAATGTTGCCTTCTTTTAACCTAGAGATTAACATTCTAGGTCTACTACCTGGTCCGTAAACAGTTGTAAATCTCATACCAATTTGTCCTGGATATGCAAATGCTTCCATAGCTTTCTTGGTTGTTCCGTACGGACTTAAATACCAATGTTTAGCACATGATGATGAAGCATATAAAACTGGTATATCTTCGCCATAACAAATATCAAAAAGTCTTTTACTTTCCATAACATTGTTTTGCCAATACTCATTAGGATATTTAATACTTCTTCTTACATCTGCCGTAGCAGCTAAGTGTATTACATAACCTATTCTCTCTTCTTCTAATAATTTTAATGTAATAGATGATACTGGTTTTTCTATTTGATTATCAAACTCAATAACATTATGTCCTAAACCAGATAGTCTTTCATGTAAATGACTTCCAATAAATCCTCTACTACCTGTTAATAATATATTCATTCTTCCAATTCCCTTTGTTTTTGTTCTTCTTCAAAACCTCTCATCAACAATTCACTTGTTGTTAATTGATTTGTAAAAATAGTTAATGCTCTCTTTTGTGTAAATGGTTCTACATTTTGACTACAATGAAAATATTGACAAGGAAACATAACTGCTTTGTTGTATTCATATTCAACAAATTCTGAAATAACAAAACCTGTTTTATTTTTTATATGAGCAAAGTCTATTGTATCTGGCAATTTCATATGGTCATCATATTTCATAATCTTCTTTTTTCTTTGTTCTTCTGTTAATACAGCCTGAACATTTTGACTGTAATAAGAATCTAAACTACAGGCTTCATCTGCCCATTGTTCCATTATATATAAACCGCCTTGGGGCTGTTTATCTAAAGGAACAATTATAGTATAATAGTATTCATTCTCCCAACCAGAATCACAATGTAATCTGTATGGTTGTTTTAACTCATATACTTGTATTGATTTTTTATTACGAACCTTACAAGGTCCAATAACGGCTTCTATTTTATTCTGAATAGATTGTTGTTCTTTTTGATAATATAGTTTTAGATTGCCTGTATTCGATTTAAACTCTTCAACATTATCATAAGTTAAATTATCTATCTCTTCTTTCGACAAAAAATTCTCTATCGTTTCTATCTTCACTTTTCTCTCCTAATACTGTACAAACTAAATGTACTCTATCAATTTCACTACCATTAAAAAAATTATGGTATCTATCGTTTCTTGTTACATATGCACTACCATTAGCTGGCATATGAAACGCCTCATTCTCAATCACCATTATACAACCTTTATTTGTTATAATAGGAATATGCAATCTAGGTTCCGGGTCTCTATGCCATGATAAACATGAACGAGGTGGTTTCATTAAAAACCTACAACGACCTAGTTTCCATTTTAATGTTAATTGTTGATATACTTCGTGAACATATGAACCTTTAAATTCAGGACATATTTCAGTATATCTTTCTTCTTCGATAAAAGGTAATCTTTGTTCTTCAACATTTGTTGAATCAGGATAAGTCCAATATAGACCTCTTACATTACCACCTGTAATACTTCGTTCATCATCAGGAATACGATTAATACAAATAGCATTGAAATCTATATTAGCAGGGTTATCTGTTCTAAAACCTAAATGATGTTTAAAGTCAAGATATTCTTTACCAAGTCTTTCAGTATCAATTTTTAATTTATGCTCTGTATAATGTTTCATAATAGCGACCATTCTATACACTAAAAGATTCGCCACATCCACAACTGTTCTTCGCATTTGGATTTACTAACTCAATATACGAACCAGATATTTCTTCTTTCCATTCTATATTCATTCCCATTAACGCAAACTCACTAATACTATCTATTACCAAATAACACTCTTTCGTACTATTGGTTAGGTTCGTAGCATTTAGAGGAATCAAAGAGTCATTTTTTCCGATTTTTTCCTCATCAATAAAAGACCAATCATATTTAAAACCGGCACAACCACCACCTTTAGCAGATAACAATATATACTTCTTACCGGACCAAGCACATTTCTGTGCCAGTTGTTCTTTAGCCTGACTGCTCAAACTGACTAACTCTTTGCCGTCATCATTATACACTATCTCCGTCATTGTATTGCCTTTCTAATATTTTTCTGACTTTATCGTTATCGACCGGATAAGGGATATGTAATATAGGCCAAAACAACACATGCTTTAAATATAATCGTTGACCCCATATCTCGTCAATAATATCCTGTTTCGCCTCCAAATACATACGAAAGCCGCCCTTGAAAGGTAAGTCATAACAAGGAAGACTGTAATCAGGTAGATTAATAAGGCTCATTGTATATTCGTATTTGGGGTAACCATATCTGCGTTCCATATGAATCATGTTAAGAGTTTCCTTTTTCATATGGTCTTGTCTTAAAGTGTGCATACTCTCGGCGTCAAATGTACATATGGCCGGGAGAGAGTGGTCTTGATACTTCATCATAAAGTCATTGTTCCTTTTCTAATAGTAGTAATATTTATATGAAAGACTGGACAAGAGTTTTTAGCTTCCGGAAATTCCTGGAGGATTTTTATAGAGTATCGCTATTGTTTGGTACCTCTATTGCATTTATAGATTAGCTTTACTAAAAGTTCCACAATAGCGCTTTTTGGTTAGGGGTTTAGGTCTATCGTTTTTCCTCTATGAACAACGGCGCCACTCGTATTACTTGTCTTTGTGCCTTCGACTGTTTCGAGTTTGTTACCTGATACGGCCAGCGTATAGTTACCGGCCACTTTGACATTGTAATCGCCACCTGCATTGAGATTTATCTTGCCTTCTTTGGTTACTAGGTTTATATTACCTTTGTTTACCATTACATTGATATTGGCATTTTCACCAACATTGATATCGTAGTTATTATTTACAACCCCTGATTTATTAATGAATATCTTATGACGGCCATCTATGGAGACATCTGACTGACCACCTATTGAAACCTTGTCATTATTGGTAACCACGGTAAAGTGGTCATTTTTAATTAAATTTGTTTTTGTTCCGTCGGCCTGTATTTCGTATGATGTACCACTCTTATGTCTTTCGTGTATTCTTTCTGCGTTGGCCGTATCATCATATTCTTTAATGTGGCCTGATTCGGTTTCAAGGACATGATTGTAAGGGTAAATACTGGCGTAGGGTATGGCAGGTTGGTCCCATGTATCACTATCACTTGCCACAATCTCCGACGAATCAGCGGCCGTAACTGCGTCAAAGTCTGCCGTTGCCACACCTATTGTACGAGCTAAACGCCTTAATGTCAAGCTCAAATGTGGATTACTTTCATTACCATTATCATCCTTGAGATTAACGGCCAGTCTATTCGTATCAACCTCCTGCGTATTCTTCGGGTAGATACCGTTAGGGTCATAGAAACCTTTTACCGTATCGGCCTTCTCAATGGAATAACCTGGCAGCGTACCCATGATAATACTTTCTTGACAGTCATTATCACGGAAGTATCCCATAACCCAAGTGCCTTCAACTAAAAAGGCCGGCGACTGACCAAGGCCAGAAATACCTGTGCTTGTTACTGGCAATATTACCTGCGACCACGGTAAGTCGGCCGTTGGTAATTCGGTTTTATTTTGCGTATGAAAACCTACGCAACGCACTCGGACTCTCCCTAGGTATTGTGGGTCAAGTCTATCTTCTACTACGCCCACGAACCACACGAAACCGGATTTGCCCATGTAATTATTGTCAACCTGATTATTTTGGCTCATAAATGTTCCCTTTTAATGCCATTAGCTTACGCATTTCTTAACCATTTAATGAAAGTGTACGCAACTTGTCTAATGCTATGTAATATACTTATATTCTGAATACTGGCCTTCTGCGTATGCGCTAGCCCGACTTCATCTCCTTGTTCTATTACATAAGACGAACCAGTAAATGGTTCGGTAAATACTCTTATATTACTCTCGGTCTCCCTCTCTCTATGGCCATGGAGGTTAGAGCGTCTTCTGTTGGCCGTGGATAATGTTTGTTTTATCATATTTTTACAGTATCTTTCTCTAGTTGGTGGTGGTATATAATTTAATAATAGTCCTATCACGGTTCGCTTAGATTGTTCTCTCTCTCATTCTCTCCACTACGGCCATTACCATTATATTACATAGGCCTTTGTTCAAAAAAAAATCGGCGGACACTCGGAGAAACTGCATGTTTAAACGCCTCGAATAAGACTATTATTATCTGGTAGTTGGATATTATTGTCTTCTTCGTAAATATTAAAGGTACTGTTATGTTTACCATCTTGTAGTTTAACGACCATTTCGGCGCTCTCTACTGGTATTGGCGTTCTTGTACTATCTTTAGCCGCCCTTATAACCATACCATGTTTTTGTTCGACCATGTCTATACTATGTTTTAATTGTAATACTATGTATCGGCCACTCCAATATGGATTTAACTCTTGTTTTTCATCAGGACCTACTGGTTTCTGATATGGTAACTCAAAGTTAATTAAATCTCCTACATGTAACCTGGTGTCTCCTAATGCGTTCAGGACAAGGTTTCCGTTCATCATTTGCTCTTTCTGACTGATATTGGATTGTATTGTACTAGAAGAGCCTATATTCTCGTAATCATTGTGTCTTTTACTTGTATCTGATTTAACCATTATTTTCATTGTCGGTTGCTCTGTAATATTCTTTCTTGTATCATCAAAGTTGGCATATGGTATCATAAAGTTATCGTCTCTACGGTTGCCATCTTTATCCACCTCCGTATGGAAATGTTTGTGATATTCATTATGGTAATCGTAATCTTTGATTGTTATAGTCTTGTAAAATGCGTCATGGCTAATTAATCTACTACCTGCCATACCAGAGGTCATATTCTCTAACATGTTGACGGTATCTGTAAATGAATATGATTCAACTCTTTCTAGTTCATCTAATATATCTCTACTACCATCTTTTCTCATGTCAGCCACTTTATACTGAAATTTCTTTTTAACTGGTCTACCTGTATGACCACCTACGGCCAACAATGACTCAATACTTCTAAAGTGAAAACCTTGAGTAGTTTCATAGAATAGAAAACCTGCGTTCTCGTATTTCTCACTCTTGGCATGTTTGGCCAACATACGGATAGCAGCAAATGGTTTTAAATTTGGTATTACCATCGCCGTGTTGGTTGCTGTCTCTTCTACAAAGAATTTCTTTCTACTGTCCAAATATGACTTGTCTCTTACTATCTCATGTACACCGTCCTCTACGGCACCTTTAAATGATTTTGTAACACGGCATATATTATTTCTATATGCCTCTCTACTTGTAAAAAATATCCTGTATGCTTGTAGTCTTGATGTACCACCACCAGGTCTGACCTTTTCTACTTTGTAAATGTATAATGGTTCGGTCAACTCTTCGGTGTAATTAATCATATCATTATTTTGTACGCCAGGAGTAAATAGTTTTAACTCTAGTCTCTCCATGCCTGTAAGAGGTAACATGGTTCTAATATCTCTGGCGTCAATAAGTGTAATATCACCTGTAATAGCAGGACTCATTACATCTTCATAGATATTTAACAATTGTATTAGATTTTTAATCTCTAATCTTTTTACATCTGCCTTGTTTCGGCCTTTTTGATAGGATAAGATTGTGGCGATTTCTAAATTATAATCACCGGCGTATTTAATTGTTTCTGACATTCATTACTCCGCTACCAATTTCTCAAATTCTTCTATGAATAGAGGAACAAATCTTGGTTCAATTAAATTAATACTTCTTTTCTCATCTTGTAGTCTTTGTTCGTATTCGTAATTTGAAACTGACACAGCGCCAACATAATCACTATTAACTTCCATTAAATGGCTGTAATCATTAGGACCTTGAGGTGTTGTAATACCACTTGTCTTGGTTGCTTCGTAATGGTGTATAGCAAAAGGATTTGTATATTTGTCTTTTACATACTGCTCAAAATCACGGCTACTCATTGGCCAATCATGGTATCTATCAATTACATTGTTAGTCATACAAATAATCCAAAAATAGTCTGTAGTACCTAGATGTTTGTAAGATACAACTTCTGGTGTTTCACCATTTGGCACCTGATACTTGGCAAATAATACCATGTTGTCTTTCATGTCTTCTCTTACTTTGATTCGTCTGAATATATCGGTAACTAATTTCTCATTACCTTTATTATCAATATCGTATGTAAGTCTAGGAAAACTGTTAAAATATTTGGCCATTATTTTATATACTTTTTCATTGCTAGGTAAATACCGTAACACACAAATAGATATATTGTTGCTACGCCTACATCTACCAAATGTTCTCTCATGTGGTAAATAAATTCTATACCTGCCTGTACATCACCCATACTGCCACTACCCTCGTTGATAGTTACATTTTTGGTCATTGTACCGGTGTTATCTATTGTTTGTTCTAAAACTGGTCCGTCTGACATTAGAAGCCCTCCATGATTTTGTTTTTAGTCATAATTTCTGTTTCTGTAAATGCTAGTGTTAATGTAGTATGTGTAGGAGCGGCACCTTGACCATCAAAGTTTCTAAATGTGCTAAACTTATCTCCGTTATAATCAACTGTACAATTAGTTAGTACACATCTTGATATTTTATTTAAATAATTATTTGTTTGGTCATTGTAAGCATAAAATATTTCAAACTCACTAGGCACTTTGAAGTATCTACCACCTCTTGAATTGTCTAACTCGGGGTGCATATGATATTTAAATACTTTAATAATCTTATCAATATCCTGTACTTCGTCTTTGTTTCTTGCCATTAAATTAAATGTGTATGTGAAATTTCTATTGTTAACTCTTTTAAATACAACTTCGGTAAATGGGTTACTAGCACGACCTGTTACCTTTGTAATAGCACCAGCCGTATCAGCGTCTCCTAATAATGTGTCTGCAACACCAACTGCCAATTTTCTAGCAGCGTCTTCAGCAAAACCTGATATGCCTTTTAGAAAGGCAGTAATTTGTCCTTGAGAACCAGAGGCACCAACTGTATCTCTAAATGTTTTAAATGCCAGGCCGGCCAAACCTAAATCTGACGGTCCATTCTCTACTGAATATTCAGCCTTAATACCTGGTGGCATATACAATGCTATAGCACTCGTAACTGTAGTATGAATATGATTGCCTAGTGTATTTACAGGTTGACCAATTTCTACTTCTTGACCACCTCTTTTGTCTCTTAATTTTTTAATATTGTATGTGTTAACAGTATCAACTTTATATCTTGACCTAGGACCAGGACCACCATCACCTATTTGTGTGTACTCATTCTTTGATGAATAAATTTTGTTCTTAATACCAATACTGTTATTGAATTCGTTGTCAAGGTCTAAACTATCTTTGTTTGCTACAGTATAAAACATCATATAATGGCCACCATCTTTACCAAGGTCTCTTGGAAACTGTATGTTAGAAAATCCTAATGGATTTGCCAACATATGGCCATCTGGTTGACTATCTGCAACCTCTAATGGAGACTTTTTAAGTAGTGAAGCTGCCTTTGCTTGCGTAGCAGCACCGTGGTTACCACTCACCAAATTGTTGAGTATTGAACCGCCTTGTTGTAATAGTTGTCCTAAAGTGATTGAAGCCATATACTAAATATCCTTGTCTATAGGGATATTTATATGAAAAAGAAGAGCAGTTATAAAGGAATTTACAAACCAACCAATCCAAAGAAATATGTAGGTAATGTTAAACATATTGTCTATAGGTCTCTTTGGGAGCGTAAGTTTATGGTGTTTTGCGATACACAGGATAGCGTAAAACATTGGTCTAGTGAGGAGTTTCATGTGGTATATTATAATCCTATTACTAAAAAACTTCACAAATACTTTCCTGACTTTGTTATCAAGACAAGTAATAATGAAAAGTTTATGATTGAAGTTAAACCATCACGATTTACAAAACCACCAAAGAAACCTAAAAGGCAAACTAAAGCGTATATGGCTGAACAATTAGAATATATCAAGAATAAGGCCAAATGGCAAGCCGCTAAAGAGTATTGTTCCGATAATGGTCTTAAATTTAAAATCTTTACTGAAAAAGAATTAGCGATACCACAAATAAAGCGTTAAGTATAATATAAACTTAATCTAGTATCTGGTGGAGTAGTTGACTCATCAACATTTGTATAACTATTGTCAACTGTAGTTACATCACCACCTTTTGAAGTGGTGTTGTTTATAATAACTGGTGCGCCTTCATTCTTAGCAGATTCAACTTCTTGCGACTCAGCATTGATTTTAGAACCTTCATCATTTAACATAGCACCAATTTGTTCACCATTCATATTTAAAATAGGCATTAATACTTTGTTTTTGTCTTGTAATTCTTTTATGTCTTCTTCATTACTTGTAATATCATTTTTTCTACTGAACATATTACCAAGACCATATCTCTCATCACCTTCTTGTATTTTTTGTTGATGATTAAGATTATCTGCTTTTAATGCTTCAATCTTCATCTGGTTTTTTTCAAATTCTTTTTGTGCCTTTTCTCTTGCCAAAATATCGGCCTGTCTTATCGCCTCTTCGGCCTCTCTTTTCTCTTTGGCAATTCTCTCGTTCTCTAGGTTTTGTATTCTTGCCTTTTCTTTCTCCCATGCTATCATTTCGTTAGGATTATCAGGATTAAAACCACCTGTTTCTGAAAAATCTGGCATTTCTGGCTCTTCAATACCTAATGCACTTTTAATTTTACCTCTAATAGTATCACCAATAGGTAATGTATCAAGTATACCTGCAACAGCACTTGATATCCAACTTCCTATACCTTTAAAGAAATCTGCAATAGGTTTAAACATAGTTTTAATACCAGCAGTCATGTCGTCTTTAAGTTCTTGAATTTTGTTTGGTATGGTTTCTGTAATAAAATTCCATGCACCATCTAAACTAGTTTTAATACCATCAACAAAGTTTTCCCATTTCAATTTAACTGCGTCTCTAAATTCTGTAATCTTTGTTGGAATTGTAATTGTAATAAACTCAATAGCATTGTCCCATAATTCTTTTACTGTATCTGGCAATTCTTTAAATTTAGTATTTAAATCTTTTACCCATTGAGACTCAATACCAAGTGCCGACAATACTGTATCTAATACAGCAGTAATACCTTGGCCAATAAATGATATTGCCTTGACAGGTAAATCCAAGAATAATGTCTTAATGCCTTCAAAAAATAGTTTTGGGTCACCTGCTTCTCCTTGTCCACCAAAGAAGAATGTTACTATTTTTGATAGACCATCTTTTAAATCTGTAAAATAACCTACTAGTGTTTCTGTTAATGGCGAAACATATTCTTTAAATGTTTCGTAACCTCTTTTAAAGCCATCAACAACTGGTGTTAAATACTCAGCAATCTTTTCTGCATATGTACCTATAAATTTACCAATTGCCAATAGTCCACCAATAAGAGCACCTTTGATGAGCAACTCTTTTAATCCCATCATGGCTTTTTTGCCTCGTTCTTTGATTGCGTCAAATCTACTAGGACCTGATTCTTCTTCAAGAGGTTGTAGGTCATCTTCACCTGAACCTGCTTGGTCTAATGCGTCTTGTTGTAAATCTGTTTGATTTTGTTCTTGTTGTAAGTTTACGCCTGCTGTAAAGGCGTCAACTAAATCTAAAATGCCATCACGAATTTGCGTCAAAAGTTCTAATGCAGGATTTTGAGGAGCATCCTGTGGGTCTAATCTTTGAACCTCACCGGCAGGTAATTGTGGTCGTTGAGGTACTACAGATAATGATGTACCAGTTTTTATAACACCACTAACTTGTTGACCTATCTCTTTACCAATTTGTATTACTGACTCGTCTTTTAACGCAATATCCATTTAATTATTCCTTGTTCTTAACTTTTGATGGTTTACCATTTACATAAATTGCAAACCAACCAGCACCAGCACCAACTACGACTGAAACTAACCCTGCTTGAGCATTGTTAGGCGCCTCTAGTGCCATGAACCATTGTATAACTTCCATAAATGCGTAAGCATAAGCAATCATCATCAATCTTGGTACTAATCTCCAATTAGATATCAGTTCAGGTATCTCTACCTCAACAAAATGCCATAATTGTGATACACCATATTTGAAACCTGACCAACCTGTGCCGAACATGTTTTTTATTTTCTGTATCATTTTTTTCTACTTCTTTCCCTAGCCTTTTCGGCTTCTAGTTTTAGATAATTAACTAATAATGATATATAAATCTCCCTTTCAAACGGTATCATAGTCTCTAACTCTTCTAAACTATATTTATGATGTTGCATAAGAGCAAAGTTTGTCTCATAATAGTTTTGAAGGTTATCGTGTGAAAGGGCTATGCGAAAAAATCGGACAGGCCTCGTAAGGTTACTTCACTTTCTACTTTCGTTTTAGGGTTGGTAACCATCACTTTATGCTCTAATCTTGGTGCTGATGAATAAAACTTTTGTAGTTTTATCATCTGTTCACTTGTCAATCCTTCTAAAAACTCAATCACTTCATCATGTTTTAGATTTGTATGAGACTCTTCTCCCTCATAAATTTCAACAATAGTGTTTGCAATCATATCATAAGTGTCAGAAATCTTAGCGTCACCTGATAATAGGTCACCTTTAATATCTCCTAAACCTGGATATCTCATTACAACACCCATTTTTCTAGCTTCATCAATAACAATATTAGGTGTATGAGTTTCATCTACATGCACCTCAATTTTTGTTAAATCTACCTTTACATCACAATATTGTTTGTCCTTCAAATCGTCTGGACATAATATTCTTAAATTTGCAATTTCACCTACTGATTTAGCTCTTATTTGTAAGAACACATATTCTAAATCAAACATAGGGTAATCATCTGGTTTCATTTCACCAAATGTACATGCTGATACAATTTCTTTCATTGCGTTTAGCATGGCGCCTGGCTGACCGTCTTCCATAGCCATTAACAAAATCTTTTCTTCTTTGACCAAGAAAGGTCTAAAGTTGATTTGCTTTTGTTGACTTGGTAGTGTCAATTCATATCTTGCCACATTGGCAACTGGTAATGCCATAATATTCTCCTTTTATTATAAAAATGGTGGAAATACTCTTCCGCCTGTTATTCTTCCTAATGGTAGATTTCTTCTTATTACTTGAACGGCGTCTCTACCTGCTCTACGCAATTCTGGTGGTAACTTACTTAATAAATCACCTAATAGTCCTTGATTACCTTCTTTAACAGTTGGTACTCTAAAACCATCACCTGTAGTATAGTTTCCTATTTGGTCGTTTGTTAAGTTATGCCATTTATGATAAGCAAACTCAACGGTAACTTTTTGTATGTCTGTAGCTGGACCTGCATTGAACGGAACAGCCGCTATAGTTTTAGGATATACTTCTGATAATTCTACACCATAAGATATTCTATCTCTATCGCCTTCGCCTTCAAATGCACCAAGTTGGTATATTCTTAAACCACCTGTGTACTCATCATAAAAATTCATGTTGTTAGACAATGTGTTAACAATCATCTTTTGCCACATTTCCATAAAAGTTCTTTGTCTTAAATATTTGTCTGCATAGAAAGTTGCTGTGATTGTTCCGCCAAAACTATGTGCATATGGTATTTCTCTTTTAGGACCATATGTCTCAAATGCTCTTGAGTCTATGTTTCTACCTGGCAATTCAATTGTTTCACAAAAGCTTCTAATACCTCTTGACACATTTGTACCTTGAAGTTGACCAGCAGTTGGACTTCCTTTAATTTCTTCTAAAAATGGAATTGATGGAGCAATATGGTTTCTTAACTCGTCACCATTTGCATTTGAAATATCTACTGTACTAACATCTATACCTTTTGGCAAGATGAAGTCAATCATAAATCTATTTGGTTTTGAAAAGCCTTCGCCCTCAGCAACATAACCCATAAATCTACCCATTACAGATTGAGTATCACCACCTTGTACTCTTTTTAATCTCGGGTCTTGGCCAACATTCTCTAATGATTTGTCTCTAGGGATACCAATTCTGATATCCATATTTCCTATTCGTCTACCACCTCTTAAAATTGCCATTAAATCATTCCTCTACTTTGGCCATAAACATAAGCTGCTGACCTTTTCTTAAATTGTTGTACAGGTAGATAACATGCAATAGCAGCCTCGCCTACATCTATTCTTAAAAATGATGAACGAACATGAGACCACAAATATTTTTTAATAGTAGGTCTTATCAATGGTATACCTGATACTCTATTGTAACTTACATCAAATCTGTTATTCTTGCTAAGGTCATTCTTAACTGACCATTGAGACATTTCTTCTAATAACTTTAATCTTAAAACTGGTGGCAAATAGTGAAAGTTTAGTCCCATAAAACCACCTTTGATAGTTTCTAATGGTAGTACCAATGGAAATCTATCGTAATATGGTAGTCTGTCTTTAGTCTTTGGGTCATAGAAAAATAGATTAAGTCTACCAACACTAGGCCGACCAATCAATTTACCTTGATTCATCAACTTTCTTGCTGTTGCTTTATCGTATATTTTCTTTACATTATTACGATACCATGAGTTCGATTTATAACTGGAACCTTGGTTGTCAACTAATTTGTCTAATACACTTGCCATGCTTATATTTATAATGGTTTACCAAAAGAAAAAGGGAGCATGAACCTAATCATGCCCCCTTTAAAGTGAGAAGTTTTTGAGAGAGTTTTACTCGTCTTCTGCAAGCTTACTGAAATATGATAAAGTATCATCTTCATCATCATCACCTTGCATTGAAGATTGAGCAGGCGCTTCTTCACTTTTCAACGGTGTAGCTTCTGTGGATGGGAGTTCCACTTGGGATACGGAGCTGGCACCAGTTGTTCCTGACCCACTAATTACTCTATGAAGTTTCTCTTTGAGTTCATCATAAGGTTTGAAATTAGTAGCAGCCAGAAAGGGTTGTAAAGCAAACTGTTTAGACCAGATTGCCTTAATTTCATCATCTGTCTCTTTAACTTTAGATACAGGTTCAAATTCAGATTTATCGTAGTTCCAAAAACCATCAACTTTTCTGATTTTTAATTTGAAGTTAGCACCTTCCCAAAAATCAAATGGGTTGATTGCCTTTTCATCTTCAAAAGCGGGTTGCATTGCTTCAGTAATCTTATCAAAAATCTTTTTACCAAATTTGAAAATCTTTACTTGACCCTCATTCTCTGGATGTTTCGGGTCTGAAACTACCAAGATATTAGCATAATATGATAACTTTCTTTTTCTCTTTCGAGCAATGTCTTTATCACTATCAACACCAGTATTCCACAACCTAGTATTCTCTTCTGAAACCGGGTCTTTGGCACCTGTAGTTGTTAATGAGTTTTCAATATACCAACCACCAGGTCCTTGAAAGGCATGAGACCATAGTCTAATCCATGGCATGTCTTCTTTTTCACTAGCAGGTAGAAATCTGATAACTGCATAACCATTTCCAGTTTTATCTAGTTCTGGTTTCCAGATTCTATCGTCTTGATATTTGTTATTTGATTTTGAGTCCTCAGGATTGAGGTTTTGTTCTAATGCTTTTGTAAGCGAATCAAAGTTAGAACGGCTTTGTTTTAGTTGTTCGAAATCCATATTATTATATCTCCTATATTAATGTATTCGTATTATTGTATGTGTCTGTATAAACGACATTACTATTTATACAAGTTTTCAATGCGTCTGTCGTGGGATTTGTTGGAACGCACCCACAATTTTCCAGGAAGAGTCCAATGTCTATGAAAGATTGGTCCTTACTCGAAACTAAACAAGGTGTCTTCAACCACTCGGCCGTAACCCTCCTTGCCCATGCCTTTAGCCCTCTTAAGCTATGTTCAGCCAGACAGATAACTATATTGTACATTATAATTACTTTACGCATTGTTTCTATTATACACTATTTGTCGAAAATGGCAACCATTTCCGGGTAATCAATGTATAATAAATTCTTTATATCCTTCCATTCTTCAATTGGTAAATCAGTCTTGTTTGTTGGTTCTTTATGTCTATCTTTGCCATAAACCACACTATTTACCTTATAAAATGTAGTATCAGGAAACGCCTCAAATAGTGCTTTCCATTGTCTAATCCAGTTCTCACATGGAGTTGGTCCATGTTCTTTGGTAACATAGTGTTTTCTACCAGCATATAAGTTGTTTACCTTTGCTGTATCACTATAAAGGTCATGTCCTATCAAAAATGCCTTTTCAGGTCTATTCTGTTTACATGCAACATAACCAGATGTTGGTCCTGCTGACCAACCTAAATCTTTCATAATACCTGGTTTCTCTTCCATGATATCATCTAAACTGTTTGAGTATTCTGGTGTATTAATCCAACTTACATACACCTTACTCTTGTTGACCCATTCTTTGTCTCTTTTTTTATTCTGTTTTATAATTGTGGCCATGCCTTGTAAGTTAGAACCGTGCATAACAAAATATTCAGCATTGCCTTTTTCATTTGTTTGTAGTATATCATCTTCCAATAATTTGTCAACCTCTTCCTGTGGAAGTCCAGAATTTAACATTAACTTATATGTACCAGCAGGCACTTTAGTCCAACCTCTACACCACATTTCATGCCTTTGTGCATAGCCTGAATGGTATACTTCGTGCATTATCCCCTGGTCAACAGTAATCAAAACATCAGGAATAAAGTCTTTGTATATCGCATTACAGGCGTATGTCTTACCAAAGGGCTTTAATGTTTCTAAATCAAAGCCTTTTCTACTTGTTCCATTTCCTATACAGAATACATTAGCCATAATAGTGATTTAATAATCCACTAGCGAATACAAATATTGCAACGCCATTTAAAAATATTAATGCTCTATCATGCCACATCATACCAACAATTAACCAACCTGCTACACCTATTAAATGAAATACAATATTAATAGGATATAAATTAGCACTTGTTAATGCCATAGCAATGATAATGAATACACTACTTGCCCATTTAAGGTACCATGATAGGTCACCTTTTGGTGTTACTTTTTTAAATACTCTTGTTGAATTTAAGGCCTTAATTTTATCACTCAATTTGCCTGGTGTAAATGTATTACCAAATTTATCTTTTATTTCTTTACCTGTCATTTATAAAAACTTCTTTCATAATTAGTTTACATTCTGTTTGATTATACTTCACAAATGGTTTATACTTTTTCATTCTTTTTGACCAAATAGGCCAAATATACTTCTCTTCAATTTCCTTGTCCCAATTCTTAAATATCTGCAAATAGTGGTCGAAACATATGGCGGTTTCGATACTAATTTTTTGTGCCATAAGTAGGCGTAGCATTCTAGGATGTTGTCCACTAACCACGCCAAGAACATCATCAAAAGAAATCCTGTCGTCATTAAGAACATTAGCAACCACATTACAATCGTTTCGAAACATGTACGAAAAAGATTCATTCCTTTTTCGCCATGCCATGTATTGGTCGTGTCCGTCTTTTCTTGAAAGGTCACCTATCCACTTTTCCTTATCGTTGATAAAGTTTGCAACGAAATAGTTGATAACTTCTTCTCTATTATATTTTTGACTAATCTTATGAAAGAAATACCTATCATTTCTTTTTGTAAAGGTCTCCAGTTTACAATTGACCTTGCCATCATACTTAAACCAATCGTAACTTGGTGTGGTAAAGTGAAGTTTGAGACCAAGATATATTTTAAATACTGCAAATCCATCATAATTCATAGAGGTAATACGGCTGTCTTCTCCAATAAGTTAAGTTTTTGACACTCAATAGATATCTTTTCTTTAAGTGCTTTAGAAATCAGTTTACCAACTGTTTCTGGTTCAATGTTATTTTGTTCACAATAATGCAATATACATTCCATATAGGACATATCTGGCATTTCTTTTCTTTGTGCTTCGATTAATAAACTAAATTCTTTGCTATTCATATTACTATAATACTATATTATGTGCTGTTTGGCAAGCTCTTTGTTCACCTTTTCAGCAGTTTCTAAAATATTTAATTCACTACCCATATTTCTGGCCATTGAAATAAATGCCTCTACATCTTTTGGAAAACAAGAGCCACCATAACCTAGACCATGTTCACCAGGCACATTCATATGACTTGTACCTATTCTTTCATCTTCTTGTACCAATAATCTTATTATATCGTAATCTATGTCTGCCTTTTTACATAACTGATACAACTCATTAAAGAATACAACTTTGGTTGCCAAATAAGAGTTTTTAATATATTTGGTCAGTATTAATGTCTCTAATTTGTGAGCAGAAAATCTATTATAGTTATGGTAAAATACTTCAAACCAAAAATCTACATTACCACAGCACATCATATGGTTTTGTTTCTTCATATCTTCTACTGCTGTTTTCTCTCGTAAGAATTCAGGAGAATAGGATAAGTCTCTAACTTCGGTATTTAATTTACCAAAACCGACCAAATCTATTGTGGATTTTATTAATATCGGCACATCCAAGAAATCAAAATTTTGTAATACTTCGTCTATAATGGTAACATCACATTTACCATTGATTGTTGGTGTTGGCAATGCAACAATAATACCATCTACTTTGATACTATCACAATAATGGTTTAGTTCTTTATCTACTTTGATTATTTTGTGGTGTTCTTTTAGAATTTCATGTAAGGCTTTACCAACATGGCCTTCACTACCCAATAATATAATATTCAATTTTATACCTTAATTTCTTGTGCTTTATTTTCTTCTTCTGGTGGTGCCATTGAGCAACCAATTTCTTTTAAACTTGTTAAATGAACCTTATCTGGTCCTATTTCCATAATAATAAGTTGTTTCAAACCACCTGCTAATTCTTCTACATTTTGAGAAACAAATGTCATACATGTATCGTAATCCTTAAACGAATAGTTTTGGTGCCATCTTAAATTATCTTCCCCATTGGGAAAGGTAACTATGGCGTATATGAAAAAGGCCTTTAAACTTATTGTAGATAACATTTTACTCTCCTGTAAAGTGCCGGTTTCTGTTACGAGGTACCGGCAAACCCTAAACAGCCTAAGCTGCTAATGCAAAACTATTATCGTTTGCGTTTAATTAGCATGAAAGGTT
>MDSV01107639.1_pt1 | contig 17515 bp, 17 predicted proteins | sample 810851 | NCBI WGS metagenome assembly MDSV01 (sample SAMN05326640, study PRJNA326480) | marine metagenome | isolation source: seawater | place: Atlantic Ocean: North East | collected 2012 | reverse complement strand
TTTTCTTTCGTTAGCGCTGATTGCAGTAGCTTCAGCAACTTCAATTAAATTAAGAAGTTCTAAAGCCTCAACTCTAGCTGTGTTGAATTGAGAAGATTTATCGGCAAGATGAATATTTTGAGATTTATCTCTCAGGTCGGAAACATCTTTAATGCCATTTTCCATCAATTCTTCAGTTCTAAATACTCCAAAATTCATTTGCATTGTTTTTTGCAAATCTTTCTTAACTTGAACAAAGTTTTCTCCAGATTGGCTGACGTTCACTCTATTAAGATTCCTAAGAGCATAGTCAATGTCATCAGGAGATGGGTCATCCATTTTTAATCCTGACTTAAAACTTTCTTCAATGTGTAATCCAGCAGACCTTCCAAAGACAATTAAGTCTAGAAGAGAATTCCCTCCCAAACGATTTCCGCCATGTACCGAAACACATGCTGCTTCGCCTGCAGCATAAAGACCATCTATGATTTTATCGGTTCCATCTGAGTTTTGAGAGATAACCTGTCCATGAACATTTGTTGGAATACCTCCCATCGCATAGTGACAAGTTGGCACAACAGGGATTGGGTGTTCTGCAGGATCAACATGAGCAAATCTTTTTGAGAGCTCAGTAACTCCGGGTAATCTTTTGTGGACGATTTCGGGACCTAAGTGATCGAGTTTTAAATAAACATGATCGGCGTCTGGACCGCAACCCCTGCCTTCAAGGATTTCTGTAAACATAGATCTTGCAACAACATCTCTACTAGCTAAATCTTTATAATTTGGAGCATATCTCTCCATAAATCTTTCGCCATCCTTGTTAACTAAGTAACCGCCCTCTCCTCTGCAACCTTCTGTTACTAGGGTTCCATGTCCGTGAATACCAGTAGGATGAAATTGCCACATTTCCATGTCTTGTACTGGAAAACCTGCTCTCAATGCCATTCCAGTCCCATCCCCAGTATTGATAAGAGCATTTGAAGTTGTTTGATATATTCTTCCTGCCCCTCCAGTAGCTAAAACAGTTGCTTTAGATTTCAAAAAGTATGGCTCGCCAGATTCAATTTCAAAGGCAATTACCCCAACAACCTGATCATTTTGATTTTTTACAAGATCAACCGCAAACCACTCGGAAAGAAAATTTGTTCCAGCCTTAACATTTGCTTGAAAAAGCGTATGCAAGAGAGCATGGCCTGTTCTATCAGCAGCAGCGCAAGTTCTTTCTGCTTGGCCTCCTTTTCCATAATCTTTTGACTGCCCTCCAAAGGCTCTTTGGTAAATCTTACCTTCATCAGTTCTAGAAAATGGCAATCCCATATTTTCTAGTTCGAATATAGCTTCAGGACCTTCTTTACACATATATTCTATAGAGTCTTGATCGCCTATGAAGTCTGAACCCTTAACAGTATCAAACATATGCCATCTCCAATCATCGTCTGGATCTGCGCTTTGAATTGAACAAGTAATACCGCCTTGCGCAGAAACGGTATGAGAACGGGTTGGAAAAACTTTAGAAACAACGGCAGTATTCATTCCAGATTTAGCAAGCTGAAGAGAAGCCATCATCCCAGAACCACCGCCACCAACTATAATTCCATCAAACTCCTTAACGGGTAGAGTTGATGCATCCAAAAGAGTTCCTTTTCCATTCATTGCCATAATTACTATCCTAAAATAAAAAAACTACAAATAATTAAACCAAGAGATTGAAGCCAACTAAAACCTATAACCATAGGTCTAAGAACTTTAGCCGAAGCACCAATTTGCGCTTGGGTAAGATAATCTGTTGCCACATTCCAAATTCCTTGAATAGAATGATAAGCAATTGAGAAAGCAACGATTATCGTAAAAATTTCTATAGTGAGAATATCAAAAAAGCTGGATAGTTGTTCGTAATTAAAGTCTTTATTGACTAACCAATAGAAGGTTATAACTGAAAAATATACTGCCTGAATGACTGCTGTCACTCTCACTAAAACGTAATCAAAGATGCCTGTTTTCTTTAATTTATATAGCTTAGTTACCATGTCAAATACAGAAAATAGAAGAAAAATAAACCCGTTGAAACAAAGGTTGCTATAGCTGATGATCTACCTGCATTGAGAGTTTCCCAATACCCAAAATCCATAACTAAATGCCTAAGACCTGAGATGAAGTGATAGAAAATTGCCGTCGTAAATAAAGTAAACAAACTCTTAAAAAGAATATTTTCAAAAAATAATACAGAAGTTTCGTAATTAGTTTTAGAGCTCAATGAGAAGACCAAGAACCCCATCATTGGTAAAGATAATACAAAAATTGCTACTGCAGAAATTCTATGCAAGATAGAAGATAACCCTGGTAAAGGCAAAGCAATTTTAAATAGATTTAAATATCTAGGCGGGTTCATCTCTTTAGAGGATATTATATTGTAAAATTTATCTAATCAGCGCCTTACTATCCTTTTTCTCTTAGCTAATTGCTTTTTAGTAAGTTTGTTTTTCTTGTCTCCAAAAGGATTAGTGTTGTTTTTAAATACTAACTTGATAGGAATGCCTTCAAAATTCATTTTTTTTCTTAAATAATTTTCCAAATACTTTTGATATTGTTTAGTCAATTTATCTAAATTATTTCCCTGAACCCTAATAATCGTAGGTTGAGATGAGAGTAAATTTGCGTATTTAATTTTTGGTCTAAACCTACCAGACATCTGTGGAGGATTTAACTTAGTTGCTTCTTCGATAAAATTATTCAAATCTGAAGTATCAATTTTTTTTATGCTTTTTTTTATGAGCTTTATCAGCTCTTTAAAAATTTTTGAAGTACCTTTGTTTTGTTTTGCTGAAATATAATGAATAGCCATACCTGATATAAATGCTAATTTTTTATTAATCGATCTAGTTAAATTTGATTTGTCATATTGAGATAATTTATCAGACTTATTAATTCCTAAAATCAGAGGTTTTCCGGTTGAAATGATTAGTGATATAAGATGTAAATCTTGATCGGTAATATTTTCTTTTCCATCAACCAGATAAAGAACTCCAGATGAAGATCTCATACTTGAAATGGCTTTAGATACTGAAAAAATTTCTATTGTTTGGTCTACTTTTGATTTTTTTCTTAGACCCGCGGTATCAAAAATCTCGATGTAGTCATTTTTAAAAATAATTGATTTAGAAATAGCATCTCTTGTTGTTCCTGCCTTCGTCGAAACTATGGAACGATTTTCTTTAATTATTGAATTAAAGAAAGTAGATTTTCCAGCATTTGGTTTTCCTAAAATACTTACCTTGATGTTTTGTTCATCATTTTCTTTTTCAAGATCAAAGTTTGTCTCAGTTTGAAATTGATTGAAAATTTCCTTTTTAAGGTTTTTTATGCCCAACCCATTCTTAGCAGATACTTTAATGAAATTTTTAACTCCAAGCTGATAAAAGTCATTTATATTTTTATCTGAAGACTTTAGTTCAGATTTATTTAGAGCAAGAATATATTTCTTTCCAGATTTTCTAAGAATCTCATGAATCTTATAATCATCTTGGCTTAAGCCATACTCTGCATCTACTAAAAAAATAAAACCGTCTGCCTCTTCAATAGCTTTGGTAATTTCCTGAAGTATAAGAAGATTGATTTCTTCTTTTTCATCAGAAACTCCTCCTGTATCGATGATAGAAAAATTTTGCGATTCTAGTGAAAAATTCCCATACAGCCTATCTCTAGTTAATCCAGAAAAATCAGCAATAATGGCCTTGTCTTCTCCAATTATTTTATTAAATAAAGAAGATTTACCAACATTTGGCCTACCGATTATCGCTACTACAGGTCCCATATTGGGGACAATATCATTGCAAAGTGAAGAGTGAAAGTTTTCCTTTTGAGTCCAACGTTAAGACATTTTCGTCTTTAGTGGATATTGAAATAACTTTAGATCTCGAGACTCTTTTTCTTGCTACTTGCTCACCATTAGAAATGTCTAGAGCATGGAGAAAACCCTGATAATCTCCATAAACAATTAATGATTTTAATCGGTTTGGAGATGAAAGGCCTCTTAAATAAAAATCTTTATTAAACCATTCTAAATTTCCAGAATTTTGAGAATACGCAAGCACTTGATCTTTTTCATCTACAACAATTATTTTTCCTCTTGAAGAAAGTAAGTCATTTGCCGTGGAAGTCTTTTCTTTCCAAATAAATCTTCCTGATCTAGTATCCAACGCTGCAACATCTCCCTGAAAAGTTGCAACAAAAGCGATGCCACTTGAAAAAACAAAATTTCCATCGATGTCTACAATTCTTCCAATTTCAGATGTTTCTTTGGAAGTTGTTATGGGTATTTCCCATTGAGTGACTCCTGATCTAGGTTCAATTTTTGTTAAGTTACCATTTGCAAACCCAACGTATAAGAAACCTTCATTAAAAGAAGGTTCAGAAGTTCCTCTCAATGTCAGGTTTGGAATAACACTTCTATAATCCCATCTGAACTCTCCTGTATCAAGATCAACTGCTGTTACTCTGCCATCAATATTCTGGATTGCTACAATATCTCCATTCGTAGCTGGCGGAGATAAAACTTCTCCCGAAGTTGAATACTGCCAAATGGTTTCTCCTGAATCTTTTGAAAGACAAAATACTTCTCCATTTGAGGAGCTCAACAATAGCTTATTAAAGCCCAAGGTTATTCCTGTGGAAATATCAAAATTAAGTTTCTTATTCCAAATTCTTTTGCCATCATTGGATAATGCTTTTATTTCTCCTTTTGAATCGAATACAAAAACGCTATCTTGATCTGAGGCAATATTTATTTTTCCTAAAGGCAATGACTTGAATACATTTGCTGACCATCTTCTTTCAAATGAGAACTTTTCATTAATTTGTTTTTTTAATTGATTGGGTTTTTCTACTTCTTTAGCTCCTGTCTCACAAGCAATAAGAATTACGAAAAGAAGTAAATATAGAATATTTTTTAAGTTCACTAGTCTGTCAAAGTAGAAATTTTTAAATTAATAAAGTTTTTTTGAGTTTCATTTTCAGATCTTTGTAATGCCTCATTGTATTTTTGCTTAGCTTTTTCAAATTTTCTTTCAATTGCTGAGATATCTCCTTGCAGAATAAGTTTACTTGTTAGATAAGTTGCAAAGTTATTTTTAAGAATATTTTTAGCACTTTCTAAATCATCTAAATCAATAAAAATATTAACCATTCTTAAATCAATTATTTCTCTTAGGAAATTAAAATTATTACCTTTTTTACTTAAAATTTCTTTTGCATTTGAAAGTTCGGTTAAGGCTTTTTGTAGATCATTGCTTTCTACTGACACCGCTGCATAAATGGACTTAAGCATTACCAAATAAATTGAGGAATTGTCTATTTGAGAAATCTCTTCGATAACTATTTTATATTCTTCTTCATTGAATTCAGAAGCAGGATAAGAATAATAAAAATTCAAAAATAAATCCCCTGCTTCTTGATCTTTTTTTTGAGTTATAAAATAAAAATAGAGATAAACACCATAGACAAGGCCTATTATGAGGAGAAATGAAATTACCTTAATGTAATTATTTAGAATCCAAGCATAAATTTTATTTAGAAAATTCATTATATTTATTTCAAATTTTCTAATAAAGAATCAAAGTTATCGATTTTCATTTCTTCATTCATAGAAAGTTTTTTTAGAGTAAAAGAATTATTTTTAATCTCTTGTCTGCCAATTATAACCATGAAATCGGTATTTTTTTTGTTTGCTTTTTTTAAGATATTTTTTAAGTTTTTTTCTTTTCCAGAAAATTGGATTGAAAAGTTTTGTAACTTCTCTCTTAAAGATGATGCTAGTTTCATTCCATCTAAGAAAAAAGAATCTTCGAGAGATACTATCAATAATGATTTTGTATTTATTGTTTTTGAATCTTCAACTAATAAACATAATCTTTCAAGGCCAATTGATAGGCCAATTGCATTTGCCTCTCTTCCTCCAATGATTTTAGATAAAGAGTCATATCTACCGCCACCGCAAATGGTGTCTTGAGAACCAATTGAATTTGATTTCCATTCAAAAACTAAATCATTGTAGTAATCAAGTCCTCTAACCAAACGAGGATTTTCTTGATACTCGATCTTTAGATCGCTCAAATATCTTTTTAATAAAGTGAAGTTCTCTTGGGATTCCTTAGAAATAGATTGATTTATCTTTGGAGCTCCTTTGATAAGATTTTCGAGTTCTTGGTTTTTTGAATCTAAAATTCTCAGTGGATTTTTCTCTAATCTTTTCAGACTATCTTCATCTAGTTCTTTTTTATATTTTGAAAAATAATCTTTTAGTTTTTTAGAATATTCTTGTTGATCATTTTGAGATCCAATAGAATTGATCTCTAGAGTCATTTTTTTCTTGACTGATAGTCTTTCAAAAAGCAAATTTGATATTTCGAGCATTTCTAAATCAATGGCACAGTCATTGAATCCATAAGCTTCAAGACTTAGCTGTTGAAATTGACGAGTTCGCCCTTTTTGAGGACGTTCATATCTAAACATTGGGCCCTTATAAGATAGTCTTTGTTGGCCAGCATCTAATAAACCCATTTCTATAGCCATACGCATGCAGCCTGCTGTGCCTTCTGGTCTGAGCGTTAATGATTTCCCACTTTTACTTTCAAAGGTGAACATTTCTTTATTTACTATATCCGTTTGATCACCTACGGATCTTTTAAATAAATCTGTACTTTCTATGATGGGAAACCTTACCTCTTGATAGCCAAAACTTTTTGAAATTTCGTTAAAGCTATTTTCCACAAAATTAATTTTGTTTGTTTCAATAGGGCTTATATCTTGCATTCCTCGCAACCTTGCAATTTTTTTCATGATTATTAGACCTCTTTAATGGAAAGCTTACTTTTAGATTGTTTTACTTTTTTTACTTTCTTTCTTATCAATTTCTCAAGAGAATTTACAAGGTCTTTATTTGAGAGTTTATGATCTGCCTTACCATCAATATAAACAAGATTATTTGGCGATGCCCCAGTTAAACCAACGTCAGCAGCTTTGGATTCACCTGGTCCATTTACATAACAGCCAATAACGGCTACGTCTATATTTTCAGTAACATCCTCGAGTCTGGACTCAAGTTCATTCATAGTTTTGATGACGTCAAAATTTTGTCTCGCGCAACTGGGACAGGCAATAAAATTAATACCTTTTTTTCTTAATTTTAGAGATCTTAGAATATCGAAACCAACTTTAATTTCTTCACACGGATCTGAAGCCAAAGAAACTCTTATAGTGTCGCCTATACCTTCTGAAAGAAGTTGGCCAATGGCTATAGATGATTTAATGGTGCCACTTCTTTGCCCGCCAGCTTCTGTAAGACCTAAATGTAAAGGCTGATCAATCAAGCAACTAATTTTTCTGTAGCTTTCTGTCATCATACTTATGTCGGAAGCTTTGATGCTAAGTTTAAAATTTTCAAAGTTTTGTTTTTTTAGAATGTTTACATGATTCATCGCTGATTCCACTAAAGCGTCAGAATTTGGTTCTCCATATTTTTTTTGCAATTTTTTTTCAAGAGATCCGGCATTTACTCCAATCCTTATCGGAATATTATGATGAGACGCACAAGAAATAACTTCTTTCACTTTTTTTTCATTACCAATATTTCCAGGATTTATTCTTAAACAATCTGCTCCTTGTTCAGCTGCCAGAATAGCAATCTTGTAGTCAAAGTGAATATCAGCAATTAATGGAACTCTTGCTTGCTCCTTTATTTTTTTAAAAGCTTTTGCAGAATCTTCATCAGGAACGGAAACTCTTATTAAATCTGCTCCAACTTTTTCTAATTCTTTTATTTGTTCAACGGTTTTACTTATATCAGTAGTCAAAGTATTGGTCATACTCTGAACAGTAATTTCTGTATCCCCTCCTACAGGAACATTCCCAACCTGAATCAGTCTACTTTTTCTTCGCTTAATCTCTAATTGATTCAACTTTATTTGCCTCGTTTACCCAAAAATGAGCATAGTTACTTGCTCCTTTGATTGCTCTAGAAAAATTAACCTTTTGATCGTCAATATATAGATTGGTAGCAGGAGCATACCCTATTTTAAACCTTAATGGAGAGATTCCAGAGAGCTCATAGCTTCCATTTTGCAATAATTCATAGAGAAGTCTTTCATTTTTATCAAAAACTACCACCCAACTTTCTCCCTCTATATCAATTTCAATCTTCCTTATTATGTCTTCAGGAACGACATCTTCTGTTATTCCCTTACCTATGAGTAAGTCATTTTTATTTTCATTTTCAATTAATAATTCTTCCTCAGGTGGAGTTGACGATAAATCTATATTTTCATTTTCTAAAAATTCAAATGTTTTTTCTATTTCATTATTTTCTGAAAAATCCTTTTCCTCATCATCTATAATCGCAAACATCAAGATCAATAAAAAAATAGAAATCAATAAAATACTTCCATATTTAATATAAGTATTATTGATATTTGAAAAGTTTAAATTATCTAAAAAATTTTGATATTTGGGCTTTTTTACTTCTAAATCTGCTCCTTCAGAAAATACATCTGGGGGAGATACAAATTCTTCATAGTCTTTAAGAGCTTCTGTTGGATCTATACCTAAAAATTTAAATAGTCGTTCTATTTGAGATTTAGCAAATATTTCCGCTGGTAATTTTTTAAAATCAGCTGTTTCTATAGCTTCAATAAATTTTGTTGGAATTTTTGTTTTATCAGATATTTCTTTTACAGAAAAATCCGATTCAAGAATTTTAGTCTTTAGCTGTTCGTTCCAGCTTTCCATAACCTAAAACTAAAACAATGCAGACATTATTTCAATTTCTCTGTCTGCAGATTCTGGAGAATCTGAACCATGAACAGCATTTTTAGAAATTGACTCAGCAAATCTTTTTCTAATGGTTCCCTCTTCAGCCTCTTTAGGGTTAGTTGAGCCCATTAAATTTCTGTAATTAGTAATGCAAGAATCTCCTTCAAGAATTTGAATAACTGCAGGACCCGAAGTAATAAACTCTACCAGTTCTTCAAAAAAAGGTTTATCTGAATGCTCTGCGTAAAATTGTTTAGCAGTTTCTGGGGAGATATTGGTTTTTACACTGTTTAAAATTGACAGTCCTTTTGATTGGATCATCTCATTGATTTTATCGACAAAATTATTTTCAACTGCATCTGGTTTGATAATGCATAAAGTTTTTTCTAACATTAGTCCTTCTCCTCTATCCAAAGAGCTTGAATAGCTTCTAAAATTCTTTCGTTACAGCTTTCTTTCTTTCCTGAAAACCCTTCGAGAGACATAACCATATTCATAAGATCTATAAAAAGCAACTTTTCTGGATCTTTATCAGGATATTTTTCGCAAAGAATATCAACGATTTCATAAGTATCTGACCAGTTCATTAAACCTATGTAGCAGATAAATCTTTTAATAAACTAGGTTCAAAGTTAAAACTTTCCCCGCATCCACATTCCGCTGAAACATTCGGGTTAAGAAAGACCAATTCTTTATTTAAATTTCTCTTTATAAAATCTACCTTTGTTCCTTTCAAAAAAACAAAACTTTTATCTTGTATAAATAAATTAACTCCATTAATTAATCCTTTAAAATCGTTTTCTTCGATTTTTTTTACTAAGTCTATTTGATAAGCGAAACCAGAGCATCCTGAATCTTTTAAAGAAATTCTTACCCCAGTCGAGTTTTTAGATGCAACCATAGAATTTAAATGTTTAGCAGCAGAGTTTGATATGTCGAAATCAAGAGATGAAATTTCTCTTTTAGATTCATTCTTAGGTTTTGGATGATTTTCGGAAACCATATTTATTGTATATTTTGGAATTTCGATGGTTAAGTCTGAATTAGAAACAATAGTTTGGCAACTCAATCTTGATCTCTGTTCTAACCCCCAAGCTTTATCCAATAGATCTTCTTCCTCATCCGATGATTCGTTAAGGGTATTGAATCCTTCTGCAAAAATTACATGACATGTGGTGCATGCACAGGATAGCTCACATGCATGCTCTAAATCTACGGAATGGTCTAATAAGTTTTCACAAACAGACTTACCCTTTTCAGCCTCAAATTCGATCCCTTCTGGACAAAGATCATCATGAGGTAAGACTTTTATCTTTGGCATTAGTCATTATTTCTTAAACTTTTAAAGTCATCGACTGCCCTATGAATGGCCTCTTCGGCAAGAACACTACAATGAATTTTAATGGCGGGTAATTCTAAAATATCAACGATTTCTTGATTAGAGATATTTTGGGCTTCTTCAAGAGTCTTGCCTTTCAGCATGTCTATTAATTGACCACTAGAAGCAATAGCAGATCCACAGCCATAGGTCTTAAATCTAGCATCAACAATTCTATTTTCACCATCAATGTTTTCGCACTTGATTTGTAATTTCATTACATCTCCACAAGCTGGAGCTCCTACGATACCAGTACCAACTCTGTGAAAATCTTCATCGCCTGGCTTCCATCGTCCAACACTAGCACCCTTGGGATTTTTCAAAGTCTCTTCAAATTTATCAACTACTTTTTGTGAATATGCCATGTTTACCTCACTTAAAAAATTTTATGCCCATTCTATTTTATCCAAATCGATACCATCTTGATACATTTCCCAAAGAGGAGAAATTTCTCTCAATTGAGAGACAGAATTCTTTACAAGATTGACAGTATTCTCAACTTCCTCTTTCCTTGTAAACCTTCCAAAAGAAAACCTAATCGAGCTATGTGCAAGTTCATCTGGTCTACCGAGAGCTCTTAAAACATATGATGGTTCAAGACTTGCTGATGTACAGGCTGATCCAGACGATACTGCAATATTCTTAAGAGCCATAATTAAAGATTCTCCCTCAACAAAATTAAAAGACATATTGAATATTCCAGGAAAACTATTTTCTATAGATCCATTAACATAAACTTCTTCCATATCCTTTAAGCCGTCCCAAAGAATTGATCTGAAGTCTGTTAACCTTTGATGATCCATCTCCATTTGCTCTTGTGCAATTCTAAAAGCTTCTCCCATTCCAACTATCTGATGGGTTGGCAATGTCCCAGCTCTAATTCCTCTTTCTTGGCCGCCACCATGAAAAAGGGGTTGAAGTCTTATTCTTGGTTTTCTTTGTATATACAAAGCTCCTATACCTTTGGGACCATATATTTTATGAGCAGAAAAAGACATTAGATCGACATTGAGATTGTTTAAATTTATTGGAATTTTGCCAGCACTTTGGGCTGCATCAACATGAAAAATAGTGCCATTTTCTCTAGTAATTAAACCTATTTGTTCAATATCATTTAGAACTCCAATCTCATTGTTGATATGCATTAGAGAAACTAAAACTGTATCTTCTCTAATTGCATCCTTTACAGCTTGAGGCGGAATAACACCATTTTCATTAGGATCCAAATATGTAACTTCAAAGTTTTCTTTTTCAAGTTGCCTACATACATCCAAAACCGCTTTGTGCTCAATTTTTGAAGTTATAATGTGCTTACCCTTAGATTTGTAAAAATAGGCAGCGCCTTTTATAGCTAAGTTGTCAGATTCAGTTGCTCCCGACGTCCAAATAATTTCTCTAGGATCGCAACTAAGTAAGTTTGCAACATTTAAACGAGCCTGTTCGACAAGTTCTTCTGCTTTCCAACCGTAAACGTGCGATCTTGAACCTGAATTTCCAAAAGCTCCTTCAAAAGACAAACAATCTTTCATTTTATCAATGACTCTTTCATCAACCGGGGTAGTTGATGCGTAATCAAAATATGTTGTTTTATTTAAAAAGTTTGTTCCTGAAGAAGAGATATGACCTGAGACTTCAGAAAACTTTGATTTCAACTCGCTAACTATAATTTCTCTCTGAAGCAAAGCTTTTTCAAGATCTTTCTCTCCTGTAGACTTTCTTAAGTCATAACCCAGTTTATCTCTAAGGTACACAGGTACAGCTAGCTTTACCCACCATACATTGTTTCTTTTAAATAAATATTTTTTATCCATCTCAGTTAACTGTACCACAATTTTTTGAGTAAAATAAGGTACATAATTTTTTTAATAATTAAATTTATAAACTTATTATTTTTTTATGCAAAAAAATTATAAAGCACTTGATTAACTTCCTTAATCTTAAATATTTTAATCAAGCCTAGTTGTATATCCTTTAGAGGAAGCTAAGTCCAAATTTCTTCATCTGATGGCACTACTTTATCAACGATGACTTTTCCAATTCGAGAAACATTCATAAGATGTTTGTAATCAAGATTTTCAGAAATAGAGTTGCCTCCCCAAGATCCACACCCAAGAGTTGTAGTCGGTGCAAAACCGTTTGTCAATGAACCTCCGGCAGTGGTAGAGCTTGGTTGGTTAACAACAAGTCGACTAATTGGAAGTTCTATGCCAGCCATTTGTATATTTTCTTCATCATTTGAGTGTAAGGCAGCTGAATGACCGGCACCTTCAACTAAAAGATTTGCTTTAGCCATAGCAACTGCATTTTCAAAGGTTGAATAAGGAACTATTGCGATCACTGGACAAAGTTTTTCTTTAGCAAGAACATCCTCGGTACCCGATCCTTCTGCTGGAAGTAAAATCAACCTTGCAGAGTCTGGAACTTTAATTCCTGCCATTTCGCCAACATCACTAGCTGATTTTCCGACTACATCCTTATTTAAATGTCCATCTTGAAATACTATTTCACGCAGTTTCTGTATCTGGTTCTTATCATCCGTAAACCAGACCTTACCTGTATTGGTGAATAACTCTATTGTTTGATCAAAGTTTTCTTCTGGAGCTATTACAAATTGTTCATGAGAACAAATAATTCCATGATCAAAGGATGCTCCATCTACAATTTTTTCAACAGCATCTTTTAAATTTATATTTCTATCTATAATAACTGGAACATTCCCTGCGCCTACTCCAAAAGATGGTTTGCCAGAGGAATATGCTGATTTAACCATCGCCCCTCCTCCAGTAGCAACGACTACATCAGCAGACTGCATAAGTTGTTGGGTCTTCTCAACAGATCCATTTGTAACAACTTGAATAAGATCATCCGGGCCATTATGTGATTTTACAATTTTCATAAATTCCAAAGTTAAGTACTCAGCGCATTTTTGAGCTTTAGGATGAGAAGCAAAAATTACTGCGTTACCAGTTTTAAGAGCAAACATACCATTACACATTGGAGTAACTATGGGATTTGTGACAGGCGTAACAGCAGCGACAACTCCCATTGGTTTTGCAACGAAAACAAGATTAGTTTCAGTATCTTCACCAATAACTCCTCGAGATTTTTTGTTCTTTAAATTATTCCAGATAACGCGTGCTTTTCCCTTATTTTTGAGTATTTTATCTTCGAAGGACCCCATTTCAGTCTCTTCAACCGCCATTTTTGCCAAAGGTTCAGCATTGTCATATACGAATTTACCAATGTCTCGAACTACTGCATCTACTTGTTTTTGTGTAAATGATTCATATTCAGCTTGAGCAACACGCGCTTTCGCTACTAAATCATTTATTGAGGTTTCTTTAGATTGAGAAGTATCTTCTTTTCTCATTTTTTACTCCTATTTGGATAAGTCTTCCAGAATTATATCTTATAACTTTAAGAAGATAATAATTTGATAATGTTCAATAAATTAAGAAAAAAAGAAGTCATCATTCTAAGATGTTTTTTATTCTCTAAATATTCTTATAACGCAGAGCTGATTCTTTGCAGATCTTTATTCAAGATCTTATCGTTTTCACTATAGTCGATTGGGCAATCAATAACATGAACGCCAGGAGAATTAAGGCAACTTTCTAAAGTTTCAGTTAAGTTTTCAGAATTATCAATTCGATAACCTTTTGCACCATAGGCATCTGCATATTTAACGAAATCTGGATTTTCAAAACTTAAACCAAAATCAGAAAAACTCATATTTTCTTGTTTCCATTTAACCATTCCATAGGCTTTGTCATTAAGAATAACCACAGTTAGATTAACACCAAGTCTTACAGCAGTCTCTAACTCTTGACTATTCATCATAAAGCCACCATCTCCGCATACTGAAATAACTTTTTTATCTGGAAAAATCATTGCAGCTGTAATTGCAGAAGGCAGACCAGCTCCCATACTCGCAAGCGCATTATCTAATATGACAGTATTCTGATGCAGTGCAGGATAACCTCTTGCAAACCAAAGTTTATAAACACCATTATCCATAGTAATTATTCCATCAGCTGGCATCACTTTTCTTATTTGACGAACTAAAAATGGAGGAAAAATAGGAAATCTATCATCATCTCTAATTTTTTCAGAATGTTCTAAATGAGCTTTTCTTGTCAAAAGCATTTTTGAAAAATCCCACTGAGGATTTACTTTTATTTTTTCTTTAATTTGCCATATAGCATTTGCTATATCTCCAGTCACCATCAATTGCGGGAAATAAATACCATTAACATTTGCTGTTATGTGATCAATATGGATGACCTTAGTTCCTTCTTTCTCACGCATAATAAAGGGAGGCTTTTCAAAATTATCCTGACCAACTGTAATAATTTGATCTGATTCTTGTATGGCTCTGTGAACAAAATCTCCATTACTTAAAGCAGCACACCCAAGAAAATTTTCATGCCTTTCATTTAAGGCACCCTTACCAAGTTGTGTTGTTATAAAAGGAATTTTTGTCTTTTCAACAAATTCCAATAACATGTTACTCGTACTAGTTCTATTTGCTCCTCCACCTAAAACCAAAATAGGTTTTTTAGACCTTTCTATTAACTCTACTGCTTGATTTATTGATTTTTCATCTGGTATCGGTCGACGCACAATACTTTTTAATAATGGTCTTCGCCTTGTTTCTTCACTTGCAATGTCTTCAGGTAATTCCAGATGAACTGCTCCGGGTCTTTCTTCTTCCGCCAGCCTAAAAGCCTCCCTTACTTCTGAAGCGATCATGTTTGCTGAGGATATTTGATGAGTATACTTAGTTATAGGCTGCATAAGATCAACGACATCTAATATTTGAAACTTTCCTTGCTTAGTATTTTTTATAGGTTTTTGTCCAGTTATCATTACTAAGGGCATTCCGCCTAATTGAGCATAAGCTGCTGAAGTTACAAGATTGGTTGCTCCCGGCCCAAGAGTTGTAAGGCAAACTCCGGCTTTACCTGTCAACCTGCCATATGTTGCAGCCATAAATCCTGCACCTTGTTCGTGCCTAGTAAGGATTAATTTAATTTTGTTTGACTTAGACAAACATTCTAAAAAATCTAGATTTTCTTCTCCTGGAAGACCGAAGATATACTCTACACCCTCCTCTTCTAGACATTTAATAAAAAGTTCAGCGCCTTTGATTTTTTTTGGATTCTGCAAAAAACTCATTAAACTCAGGTGAGGTTGATACCAATTCTATGTGCTATTTCTTGATACGATTCAACTACATCGCCTAGACCCAATCTAAATCTGTCTTTATCAAGCTTTTCTTTGGTATCCTTATCCCAGACTCTGCAACCATCAGGGGTAAATTCATCCCCTAAATAAATTTGTCCATTATTTTTGCCAAATTCCAATTTAAAATCTACCAAAATTAAATCAGCAGAATCGAATAGTTCAATTAAAAATTTATTAATTTCTAAAGTTAAGTCCTCAAGAATTCTTATTTCGTCTCTATTAGCCCAGCCAAAGGCAACAATATGATTGTCATTTATCATTGGATCTCCTAAATCATCATCCTTATAGAAAAACTCAAATATGGGATGCTCAAATTTTCTACCCTCTTCAAGACCAAGTCTTTTGCATATACTGCCCGCGGCATAATTCCTTACAACGCATTCAATTGGAAACATATCCAAATTCAAGACTAAACTTTCATGATCGTTAAGCTCTTCCAGAAGGTGACAAGCAACACCTTTTTTCTCTAAATAATTCATAATAAAATTATTAAATCTATTATTTACGGTGCCCTTACCAGCTAACTGTTCTATTTTTTTTCCATCAAATGCAGATGTATCATCAGTGAAATCCATCACAAGTTTAGTTTCATCAGCTGTCTTATATAGTTCTTTAGCTTTTCCTTTTGTTAGTAACTCTTTTTTTTCCATTTTAATTCACGATAAGGATTGATTTATTTGAGAAATAATCTCTTCTGATAAGTCTAAATTCTCTGTATCCAAGTTAGTAGAAATTAGGCATTCTTTAGAGCTTAGTTCTTTAACTAAAATCTCTACACTCGTAATATCTGGTCTTCGATCAAGTAAAGATCTTTTCACTGAATATTCTAGATAAAATTTGCCTTCATTTCTATCTTCATCAATTATTTTATAGCCAGCAAGTAATAACGATCTTCTTAGCGCAGCCCAAGCTCTTGCAAAATTTATTCTTAATTTTATTTTTGATAGGCCTGAAATTTCGTCTGTAATTACTTCAGTTTTATTACTAGCATTTAAATTTAGAGCTACTAACGAAGTTCCTGTTGTTGGACCGGAAGATGATAAATATTCATAAAATTCATTTATTAAATTATCTAATGTATTTTCTTTAGATGATATAATTTCCCAAGAATTGTTTACTCTTTTGAGTTGAGAAACAAAGATTTCAGAACTTGACTGTTGCAAACCTCTTTCAATTTTAAATACAAATTTTGATTGAATATTGTTCAGATTAAAAACTTTTGAATCGATAGTTCCGCTGTTTGGATCAAAAGAATCTAAACCGAGATTATTCTTATTTTCGAGAAATTCAATTGTCATTGGCCAAGCGGCGCTAGGCTCTAATCCCAAATATACCCATCTTATTTCTCCAAGTTTATGAAGTCTTATTTCACTCGAAGAGGCTGCAGAAAAAAGTTGTTTTGGTCGTGGAGTAGAGTCAATTTTCTGAGCATTAAGAATTTCAATTTTTCCACTTATTGGATACTTATCCAAAATAAACGCCGGATCTTCAATAACATTCTTGTCTGTAAGAATAGCTTCATTTACAGAAGCGTCGACTATTTCAATTTCTTGAAAATTATCCTCTAAATTTTTTGTAGCACACGCAAATACAAAAATAAAAACGAATGATATTAGTAAGCTCTTCATAATTTAAATTAAACTTAATTCTTTAAGTGAACTTTTTACTGATTCTTTAAAAGAATCATTAAGTTCCACCAAAGGCAACCTTATACCATTTTTTATTAAGCCCATTTGATAAAGAGCCCATTTTACAGGAATGGGGTTGGATTCGCAGAATAAGCTTTGATTGAGATTTTTTATTTGATCATCCAGTTGTTTTGCCTTAGGAAAATCACTTTCTACAAGCAAGCAAATTTGAGAAATGATTTCAGGCACCACATTAGAGGTAACTGAAATAGTTCCATGCCCACCTTTTTTCAAGAACTCTAAAAAAGAAAAATCATCTCCAGAATATAAGAAAAAGTTTTTACTTTTTATATTTTCTTCGCACAATTTTAATACCTCGGAAAGATTTTTCATGTCACCAGTGGCATCTTTAATACCCATTATATTTTGATGAGAGGATAACCTTTGGACAGTTTCGGGCTCTATGAAACTAGCTGTT
>MDSV01118751.1_pt1 | contig 17516 bp, 17 predicted proteins | sample 810851 | NCBI WGS metagenome assembly MDSV01 (sample SAMN05326640, study PRJNA326480) | marine metagenome | isolation source: seawater | place: Atlantic Ocean: North East | collected 2012 | reverse complement strand
TTGTGCTGTTTTTTTTAATCTCAGAAATTCGTTTTCAATTACAAGAACTGGCTTCTTAAGTACTTTGTTTACCCATTCATATTCCATATTCAAAAGGCCTTTCAAATATGGGCTACAGCTACTTATACCAAAAATTAATTCTTGAACTTTGGGGGGCTGTGAAGAAAATTTTTCGATCACTTCTTGGCCATTCTTTTTATCGAAAGGAATTGGGACTTTGCATATTAAATCAGAGAATCGCATTCTTTGAGACTGCTGATAAGTAAGCCTATCGTCAATGGAGTATTACACTTGAGATTACGGCTTTTTTTAAAAGTAAATAAGAATAGAAATTTTTAAATATATTCGAACAAATAAGAAGCTACGAAATTTACTAAAAAAATTAATTAGTATTACTGTGGTAACCTTAAAAAAATTGTTGTATTGGTTAGCTGGTTTCCAAGTTAAAAAAGACGAGGTTTTCGGATGAAAGGAACTAATAGTGCAGATCGAATTCTATCTGTACTTAATCTGTTTACTGACGGAAATCTTGAGTGGACAGCGGAACAATTAATGGATGAACTAGGCTACAGTAGGCCCACTATGTATCGTTATTTACGCTCATTAAAAGATGCTGGGCTTTTAATTTCAACTTCTAATTCAATACTAACGTTAGGCCCTCGAGTCGTGGAGATGGACTTTCTGATTAGGAAATCAGACCCACTTGTAACTTTTGGTAAGGTACATATTCATCAGTTAGCTCGGACATACCCATCTACTTCTATTTTGGCGCGCTGGTATGGAGATAAAATGCTTTGCGTGGCCTCGGAATCCAGTACAACGAATGCATATACTAGTTACACTCGAGGAAGACCCATGGTTTTGGTAAGAGGAGCAATAGCCAGGACCATTGTAGCAAATCTACCGCGCCCCCATTTGGATAGTCATATTAAAAAACATATAGAAGAGTTCAAAAAAATTGAAATTGGGAAAGATATATCTGAGGTAACTAGTAGCTTTCTAGAAGTGAAAAGGAATAGGGTATGTGTGGCGAGGCAAGAAATAACACCGGGAGTGATGGGTATAGCGTCTCCGATCTTTGATATTAATAGATATCCAATAGCTTCCTTGTGCGTAACGATAGGTCTAAATTCACTATCTTCGGATGATTTAGGTAGTCTTATAGACGACGTGAGGGGCCGTAGCGACAAGCTTTCAAAGCAGATGGGAAAATTCTAATGAAGTCAATATTATTAGGTCAGAATGGAACAAAGGTTTCAACGATAGGTTTTGGAGCAATGTCATTCGTCGATTTTTACGGTCCTGTAGATGAACAACAATCACATAAAGTTTTAGAAAAAGCTCTAGAGCTTGGGATTGATAATCTTGACACTTCAAATGCCTATGGCACAGGGCTTTCAGAAAGTCGGATAGGAAGTTTCCTAAATAAATTTGGATCAGAGAGAGATACATTATTTAAAATTGCAACAAAAGCAGGAATTACAAGAACATCTGATGGGAAACGATATTTTGATAATTCATTAGCTCATTTAGAGTCTGAGTTAGATAAATCATTAAAAAGATTAAATTTAGATCGCGTTGATTTATTTTATGTACATCGCAGAGATGAGAAAATACCTATTGAAGAAGTAACAGGATCATTAACGGAATTAATTAAAAAAGGTAAAATTAAGCAATTTGGTTTCTCTGAAATTGCCCCTAGCTCATTAGAAAGAGCAAATAAAATTCACCCAGTTGCTGCTGTTCAATCAGAGTATTCACTATCTACTAGATACCCTGAGCTTGGATTAGTTCAAAAATGTTTAGAATTAAATACAACTTTAGTTGCTTTTAGCCCGGTTGGTAGAAGTCTATTAACCGATAACCCTCATGATAGGGCTCGAGCGGAGAAGATGGCTTTTTTAAAAAACAACCCTAGATTTATGTCACCAAATTTAGAAGAAAATATTAATGCTACGAACGTATTCAGAGACTTTTCAAAAAAATTAGGTTATCCAGCAGCATCTGTTGCGATTGCTTGGCTGTTGACTAGGGGTCCGCATATTCTGCCTATTCCAGGAACGCGAAGCACAGCTAGATTAGAAGAGTTAGTCCTGGGAGCTAGTATTAAACTAAGTAGTGATGATCTAATCTCTATTGAAAAATGCTTACCAATCGGTTGGGCTCATGGTGACCGTTATTCGTTAGATCAATGGATTGGTCCTGAGCGATATTGTTAAAATTAATTTTTATCGTATTATATTTTGAGTGACTAATGTTTTGAAAAAAATACAAACGCAGGGTGTGCACCATTTGACACTAAATGGGGCAGATAGGCAGACATCAATTAATTTTTGGTCTGGATTGTTAGGTATGCCATTAATCTTTGAGCAACCAAACTTGGATAATCCAAACGAAGATCATCTTTATTTTGATCCGGGAGACGGAAGGCTAATTACAATTTTTACTGATGAAACGCGAAAAAAAGAGGTTAATCTTAAACCGGTTTCTTCAAGGGTTGGGACAGTCCATCATCTAGCTTTTACGGTCAGTCAAGCAACATTTGAACAGATAGAGGGCAGATTAGATCTAAGAAAAATCCAGCACTCAGGTCGAAAAGATAGGGGTTTTATGCATTCAATTTATTTTCGTGACCCGCTTGGTCTACTTATTGAATTGGCGTGTTATAGATTTTCTCCACCTGCTAATTTTAGTGAGGTAGATGTTTTAAAAGAAGCCCACAAAATAAAGATTGAGAGAAAAGACGCCAATATTAATGAAGAGCATTTAGCTGATGCTATTGAGAATTTAATTTCAGGTTAAAGCAGCTAACACCCACTAATGATTGGCCTAACTTTGACCATAATAGTTAACTAGTAGAACTAAGACAACTCTGCATAACTCTGGTCATTCTTTGAGAAAAACTAGTAACATCTTGGGGCGCTTTTCCTTCTAGAATTTGTGCTTGATCAAAGAGTAATTTAGATACGTCTTCTGCAATACTACTGTCTCCTTTCTTAATCATCGTATTTAAAGATTTAACTAGTTTATGCCCTGGGTTGATTTCCAATACTCTTGGAGAACCTTTGAAATCTGGATTGTGCGACATCATCATTTTTTCCATCTGCACATCCATACCATCTTCATCTGCTACGAGGCAAGATGGGCTAGAAGTAAGAGTTTTAGATAAACGCACTTTTGAAACTTCTCCTCCAAGATAGTCACTTATTTTCTCTATCAGCTTTTCAAATTTACCTGGATCAGTTTCCTTTTTTTGTTTTTTATCTTGTGACTCAAACTTATCTAAATCTGACGCTCCTCTTGTAATAGAGGTAAATTTCTTTCCACCATATTCAGACATAATAGGAATCCAAAACTCATCTATTGGGTCGGTAAGTAAAAGTACATCTATACCTCTTGACTTAAATCCTTCCAAGTGAGGGCTAACCTCAGCTTTTCCCAAGGTTTCTGCAGATAAATAGTATATTTGATCCTGACCTTTAATCATCCCATCAATATAATCTGATAAATTGATGAATGAATTTTCTCGAGAGGAGTGAAAACGACATATATCAATAATTTTGGTTTTATTTTCATTATCTTCATAAAGACCTTCTTTAACTACTCTTCCAAAACTCGTCCAGAATTTGTCATAGTCATCTTTATCTTTATCCATTCTCTTTTTAAGTTCAGAGATTGTTTTGCGAATGATAGACTTCCTTATTTTTGTTACTGCTGGATTTTGCTGTAACATTTCGCGACTGACGTTTAAGTCAACATCTGGGGTATCAACGATACCCTTGATAAATCTGAGCCACTTAGGGACAAGGTCCTCGCAATCATCTGTAATAAAAACTCTGTTTATATATAACTGTAGCTTTGATTTCCTTTCGGGATCGAAAAGATCAAAAGGAGGTGATGATGGAATAAATAGCAATTGAGTAAAATCTATGGCACCCTCTGTTTTATTGTGTAATGTTAAGTACGGTTCATCGTACGAACCGCCTATTTGATTATAAAATGATTTATATTCTTCTTTTTTTATTTCTTTAGGTTTTTTGGTCCAAATAGCTGTAGCACTGTTAAGAATACGGGACTCTGAGTCAGATACTATCCACTCTATCGGGTAAGAAATGTGGTCCGAATATTTTTTTACAAGATGGCTTATTCTAACCTCATCAAGATATTCTTTATCCTCTTTTTTTAGTAATAAAGTAATCGATGTTCCTTCAACATCTTTTTGAGATTCGGATATTTCATATCCAGAATGACCATCACTTGTCCATTTAAAAGCGGAGTCTGTTCCTGCTTTTCTAGATACTACTGAAACGTTTTCTGAAACCATAAATGAAGAGTAAAACCCTACACCAAATTGTCCAATTAATGCTACTTTACTTCCTTCTTTATCTTTTGAAGAATTAAGCCTTTCAATAAAGTCTTTTGTTCCGGACCGTGCGATTGTTCCAAGGGCTTCGATCATTTCAGACTCGTTCAACCCGATACCATTATCTGAAATTGTTAATGTTTTATCTTTCTTACTTACACTAATGGTGATTTTACCAGGTTCTTTTGAACTTAGTTTGGAGTCAGTAGCTGACAAATAGCGTCGCTTATCAAGTGCATCAGAAGCGTTTGATATTAGTTCTCTGATAAATATTTCTTTTTGAGAATATAGAGAGTTAATAACTATATCCAGGATTTTACCTGTATCTGCTTCAAACTCATGACTTTTTACTGACATTATTTTACCTTTCTTAATTCTACTACCCTTGCTAGATGGTTATTATTAATAATTTTTCAACAGTTAGCTTGATCTATTTTTATATTGTAAACTTTAATAACCAAACTTTTTAATAAACGGGGAAAGCTTAGGTATTACTCCAGAAAGTTGTTCTTCATAGTTAATCCATCTTCCTTTTGCCGTCTGGTATATTTTTTCTGTTACTTGATTGTAACTCGCGGTTGAAATATGCGTCCTGCTTTTAGCAGTTATTGTATGATTTAATACACTCTCTGCCCATGGTAGATTAATGAAATCAATCAAAGACTTCGAAATACCTTCAATATCTTCAATAAAATCTTCGTAACGGACAGTTCGATAATCGAGTGTTAGCTTCTTTTCTATTGCAACCCATAGTCCCATTGTCGCGACATACAGGCTAGCCGCATTCTCTAAGGTTAAAAAGTTTCCTGTTCCACGATTAAATTCAAAATTCTGCATGAAACAGCTCAAGACACAGTCGCACGGGTGCCGAAGTGCAACTATAAATTTAGCATTTGGAAAGGCCCGTTTCAATAATGGTAAGTAACGTGTATTGAGGGGGTGCTTATCAACAATAACTTTTCCTCTGGATATATTGATTAACTGTTCATTGAGTGCACCCCAATAAGTTTCTCTAAGCGTTTGTGTAGTTGTTTCACTGAGATTCATATACTCTTCTGGAGTCCCTAGACCACTAAAACTTTTGGCCATTATAGTTGCCATAGGTTGTTCCTCCAGTATTGTTATTTCTGGATGCCCCATTAGTATTGTATCTAATAATGTAGTACCTGTCCTAGGAAAGCCTACAAGAAAAACTAAATTAGTTCCGTGCACTTGATTTGAAATAATTTTAGGTTTTAATCTTAATATTTCCCAAGCTTTTTTAAGCGTTTTAGTTTCTTCAAAGAATGTTTTTGCATTATTTAATTCTCTTGAATTTATGGATTTTGTTACCAAGTTCTGGTCACTAAAACTTTTAAAGGCCTTAGAATAGTCACCTAATTTGTCATAAGTTTTTCCAGACAATGAATAAAAATCAATTTGAAAAGAAGTTGGGAGTTCTTTTGGACTTATTTCTAATAATAACTTCAAACAAGTTTTAGTGTTATTTTTTGAACTTTCTAAGTAGGCTTGAAAAAGGAGTATGATTGGATCGTTAATCGGCAGATTCTTATTTGCTAGAGTAATTAAGTGTGCCAATTCTTCCCTTTTATTTAATTTTTCATATAAAGAGCCAAGATTATAATACGCGCTAGCGTAATCTGGTATCAACGTAATGGCTCGGTCAAAGTGTCTAATAGCGTCAGTGTGCTGACTCATATTTTTAAATGCTATAGCAATATTATTATGTGCCTCATGATAGCGAGGAGATATTTTTAGTGCTTTTTTAAAAAAGAGGATAGCTTCTTTCATTAGTCCTAGTTTAGCGTTAATGGCACCAAGAGCATTGTAAATCTTCGGATCCTTAGGGTTTAATCCAGCGATTATTCTCGCGTATAGAAGAGCATCCGAAAATTTATTTTCAGTTAAGAACTTTGATAATAATTTAAACTGTGTGTTGGATGATGTGGAATAGGAGCTAGATGGCCCAAGACCCTCATAGATTTGAAGTATACCTCTTTTAGCTTTTATATTATTTGGGACTTTTTCCAAAATAGAACTATAGATCTTCAATGCATTATTTAAGTTTTTATTTCGATGAAGTTTTTTTGCTTCAATTAAAGTTTTTGAAACAGACAAATAAAATCTCCCGAATCTGTTTTATGAGTTTTGAAGGACAATTATACAAAAACAAGTTACTTGAATTTTACAAGGAATAAAACAACTAACCTTTCCGATTTACGTATTAGAATATTGTAAATAATTTTCTAAATTTTAATAATGTTATTGTAATTTTTAAATTTCTTGTCAAATATTAAAACTTGCAACTAAATCGGAGGAAAAGGTTTATGGCCAGAAAAAGTTCTAAAGTTATAATTACTTGTGCTGTGACGGGGTCTATTCATACACCAAGTATGTCTGAATACTTACCTGTAACGCCTAGTCAAATTGCTGAGTCAGGGATTGCAGCAGCAGAAGCAGGCGCGGCTATTTTACATCTACATGCGAGAGATTCCGAAACAGGAAAGCCGTCTCAAGATCCAAAATTATATGAACAGTTTTTACCTCGAATAAAGCAATCTACGGATGCGGTTGTAAATATTACTACTGGCGGTTCGATGCATATGACAGTAGAGGAACGAATGGCGCCAGTAGCTTTATTTAAACCCGAAGTTGCTTCTTTAAATATGGGTTCGATGAATTTTGGATTATATCCAATGTTGAATAGATTCACTGAATTTAAGCATGCATGGGAACGTGAGCACATTGAAAACTCTAGAGATGGAATTTTTAAGAATACATTTAAAGATATCGAAACAATTCTTAGAATAGGAAATGAAAATGGAACGCGATTTGAATTTGAATGTTATGATATATCGCATTTGTACAGTTTAGCGCATTTTGTAGACAGGGGTTTAGCAAAGGCTCCTTTGTTTATTCAATCAGTATTTGGAATATTAGGGGGAATTGGGGGACATCCGGAGGATCTAATGCATATGAAACGAACCGCCGATAGACTTTTTGGTGAAGATTATTACTGGTCAATTCTGGGAGCTGGAAAAAACCAAATGTCATTGGCATCCATAGGCGCTGCGCAAGGAGCAAATGTTAGAGTTGGACTTGAGGATTCTTTATGGATTAGTCCAGGAAAATTAGCTCAAAACAATGCGGAGCAAGTTAAAAAAATTAGACAAATCTTAGAAGGACTATCTTTGGATATAGCAACTCCAAAAGAAGCTCGGGAGATGTTAAGCCTAAAAGGTGGAGATGATGTTTCTTTTTAAAAATAAGGAAGTAGAATGGACAACAATATGAATGAGATCAAAGACTTGAGAGTTTTGGTTACCGCTGGTGCAAGTGGAATAGGACGGACCATAGCTGAAACTTTTGAAAAAGCTGGTGCCAATATCCATGTTTGTGACATCTCAGATAGTGCTCTACAGGCCTGTGAGGCAGATCATCCTAACTGGGGTATCACAAAATGCGATGTCTCAAAGCCTGATGAAGTCGACTACCTTTTTGGTGAGGTAGCGAAAAAGCTTTCAGGTTTAGACGTACTTGTTAATAACGCTGGTATTGCTGGTCCAACTTCTGCGGTACATGAAATGGAAATAGAAGAGTGGGATAGGACAATAGAGATAAACCTCAATGGCCAATTTTACTGTGCTAGACGCGCTGTTCCCATGTTGAAACAATCCAATAATGCATCAATGATTTGTATTTCGTCAGTTGCAGGTCGATTTGGATATGCTTATCGAACACCTTATTCTGCAACTAAGTGGGCAATTATCGGATTTATGAAAAGTTTGGCTGTCGAACTAGGCCCAGATGGTATCCGCGTCAACGCTATCCTACCGGGAATAGTTGAGGGACCAAGAATTGATGGGGTGATAGAGGCAAGATCAAAAGAAATAGGTTTATCGTTTGAGGAGATGAAATCAGAAATGATAAGTAAAGTATCCCTACGAACAACTGTGACTGCGCAAGACATTGCTAATCAGGCTATATTTCTTTGTAGTCCGTTGGGTTCAAAAATCTCTGGTCAGCCAATAAGCGTATGTGGAAATGTTGAGGTTTTGTAGAAGTATTTTTTCCAACAGCTAATCGGAGGCCCCAATATGTATTTCACCACGTTTCCGTGCAAGTGCTATTTGGTTTTGCCTTTCTCGAAAGCGTGATCGATCCTTATCAGAGTACTCTTCTAAACATTGGTGACAACTTACGCCGGGTTCATAACCTGGTTTTTTAATATCTTCGGGCTGTATAGGCCTACGACAGGCGAAACATAGGCTATGCTTTCCTTTTGAAAGTCCGAATCCAACTGACACCCGACCATCAAAAACAAAACACTCTCCATTCCAGTGGCTTTTTTCTTTTGGGATCTCCTCCAGATATTGTAAAATACCACCATCTAAATGAAAAACGTCTTTTTCACCGCTGTTTAAAAGAAAGTTAGTTGATTTTTCACAACGTATCCCACCGGTGCAGAACATAGCTATTTTTTTTCCGCTATAGGATTTTTTATTTTCTTCCCACCACTTAGGAAAATCTCTAAAACTTCGTGTCTTTGGGTTAATAGCCCCTTTAAAAGTCCCAATTCCTACCTCGTACTCATTTCGGGTATCGATTAAAACTACATCTTTATCATTGATGAAATCATCCCAGTCGTGTGCTTTAATATAACGCCCCGTCCCTGTCATAGGGTTAACATTAGGTTGCCCCATCGTAACTATTTCACGTTTTAAACGAACTTTTAATCTATTAAAGGGCTGGGATGATGTAAAACTTTTTTTGAAATTAATATTACGGCAATTAGGTAGCGCTCTTATTTGCTGGATGATTTTCTCGATCGAATCTTTGGAACCAGAAATAGTACCGTTAATTCCTTCACTTGCTAATAAGATTGTTCCTCGAATATTATACTTTCTGCACGCCTTCATAAGACAAGGCTGCATTTCGCTAGGTTCATTGAAACGAGTAAAATGATAGAAGGCGATTACAGTAAACATTAAGGTTTTAAATATATCTAAATACACATCTATGACAAGAGAAAGTATTGACCAGAATAAAACAAGTATTTAGCTGTGAGATCAACATAATAAAGGAAAGAATTATGAGGTCAAAAACTGACGCTTTACTAATTATAGATTTGCAGAATGATTTTTGTGACGGAGGAACTCTAGAAGTACCCGATGGGACGACGATTATAGAACCTATAAATAAATTAATGATGGAATTTCAAACGGTAATTCTAACTCAGGATTGGCATGGCTCAGATCATAGTTCCTTTGCTTCTCAGCATCCCAAGAAATGCCCCTACATGGAAATTGAGATGCCCTATGGTCCGCAGATGCTATGGCCTGATCACTGTATTAAAGGTTCGGTTGGAGCAGATTTTCATAGCGCTGTTAAGGTAGAGAATAGTCACTTAATAATAAGAAAAGGTTTTAGAAAGGAAATTGATAGTTACTCAGCGTTTTTTGAAAATGATAAGATAACACCCACTGGGTTACTAGGGTATTTATCTTGTAGAAATATAGATAATATTTTTATTGTAGGCCTTGCTCTTGATTTTTGTGTTCGATATTCAGCTCTAGATGCAGCACGATTGGGGTTTAATGTAACTGTTCTCAAAGAATTTTGTAAGTCAATTGATTTAAGTGGATCACTAAAATCCGCCTTATTTGAAATGAAAGAGTCTGGAGTAAAACTACATGGTTGATATAGCAACTAGAGTATATAATCATAAATGGAAGATTGATCCAATTGTTCGTTCTCTGATAGATACTGACTTTTATAAGCTCTTGATGTGCCAATCTGTTTTTCGAAATAAGCCCAATACTCAGGTTAAATTTTCATTAATGAATAGGTCAAAAACGATAAAGTTGGCAGAGCTGGTCGATGAGGGCGAGTTAAGAGAGCAACTTGATCACATAAAATCAATTAAGCTTTCTCGGGGGGAGAGTACGTTTCTTCGAGGAAATACATTTTATGGAAAGCGGCAAATGTTTAGCCCCGAGTTTATGGAATGGTTTGAAAGTTTTTCGCTGCCCCCGTATCATTTAGAAAAAAGAGATGGTGAATATAAACTAACATTTGAAGGCAGGTGGCATGAGGTAATGCTTTGGGAAGTGCCAGTGTTAAGTGTTATAATGGAACTAAGATCTCGCGCTGTTCTGAGGACATTAGACAGATTTCAATTACAAGTTCTTTATGCAAGAGCAATGGCAAAACTCTGGGAAAAAATTAATGTTCTACAAAAATTAGATGGTCTTAAAATAGCTGACTTTGGTACTCGAAGAAGGCATAGTTTTTTATGGCAGGATTGGTGCGTTCAGGCAATGTATTCTGGTTTAGGAAAAAGTTTTGTTGGTACTTCTAATTGCCTTATAGCTATGAAACAGGAAGTAGAAGCGATTGGTACCAATGCTCATGAAATGCCGATGATTTATTCAGCATTAGCTAAAAACGATAGAGAATTACAAAAAGCTCCTTATGATGTGTTAGAAGACTGGCAAGAAGAGCATGATGGAAACCTTCGCATAATCCTTCCTGATACCTATGGAACTAAGAACTTTTTAGAGAACGCCCCTGATTGGTTATCTAGTTGGACTGGTATTAGGATTGACTCTGGTGATCCTATCGCTTCAGCAGAGATTGCAATAAAATGGTGGACAAGATGTGGTGAGGATCCTCTGAATAAATTAATTATTTTTTCAGACGGTCTAGACGTTGAACAGATATCAGATTTACATTGTAGATTCTCTGGTAGAACAAAAGTATCATTTGGATGGGGAACATTACTAACAAATGATTTCCGTGGCCTAACACGTGCTGATAACCTGGTCCCTTTCTCTCTAGTTTGTAAGGCGATTAATGCGGATGGAAAGCCTACAGTTAAGTTAAGTGATAACCCTTTAAAGGTCATGGGGCCTGAGAGTGAGATCAAGCGGTACCAGCGTGTTTTTGGTACTGGTATTCAAAAAGAGCGTGAGTTAATTGTTTAAGACTCTCACCTATTAAATAATTCCAAACATGCTAAGGCGCGTTCTGCTTGTTCGCGATGCACAGAGGATTCTAAAGGGAATCTAGAGTTCCCCCACCCACATGATACCAAACTTCTTACCATCATAAAAAAGTTAATTGCATCTATGTGAGTTTGAAAGTTTTTTCTGAATTTGTTGTAAGATTCTATTAGTGCAAGCTTCGCTGAATTGAAATATCTGTTATTTAAATGTTGTATTAATAATGTAGCTAAGTCGTATTCGCGAAAACCAAATCCGCAATCATCAAAATCAATTACCCATAATTTTTGATTTCCCACTAAAATATTCTCTTCAAGTAAATCTGCATGAATCAAACCCTTGTCACCATTGTGAATTTTTCGCAGTAAAAGTTTTGATTCATTTTTTACTTTATAAATTAGTTCTGATTCTTCCTTACTTAAGGATGGATTCTCCCAATATTTCCCCCAAGCGGGGTTATCACCAAAAAATTCATCTTCATCCCATCTGGGTCGAATAAAGGAATTAGTATTGATCTCGTCTGTAATGTTGTGGAGTTCTGCTGTTATTTTCCCTAGATTTTTAAATATAGAAATGATCTCTTTTTCATTAGAAGTGAAAATTCTTTCCTTTAATTCAGAGGCTCCAACCCATTCAATTATGGAGGCCGTCCTTTGGCCTTTTGTTTCAATAATTAAATCTTGATTTAGTGTTCTAATCGGGCTCGGACACGGAAACTTTTGTTTTCTTAGAGCCTCCATCCACATAAGTTCTGATATTATAGCTTGTGAAGATTGATAGCCTGGTCGATGGAACCTGAAAGCAGCCCTTCGTCCAGAATTTAAGGTTATGTCAAGAACGATATTTTCTCTATTTTTTACTAACTTGGGTTTTTCTTTTACCCCCCCCCAGGCAGTAGAAACATTAATTACCGAACTAATTAATTTTGTATCCTCCATTAAGTGAGCTTTTCTAAAACAAATTCTAGTGTATCTATTGCTAGATCGGAGTTGTCTTTTGAGAATGGCATTGGTGGACGCATTTTAAGTGTATTACGATGCCTACCTATACTATTAAGTAAAACACCGTTTTGTTGCATTTCCTCAACAACTCTACTGGTAAATTCTGTTGCTGGTTGGCCAGCTAAATCGACGAACTCCACTCCAAAGAATAGTCCATTACCTCTTACATCTTGAATCAAAGGATTGGAGATATTCTTTAATCTCTCAAGGGAATATTTACCAATAATTCTAGCATTCTCTACTAAGTTTTCTTCTTCAATAACTTGTAAAGTTGCTGTTGCTGCTGCACAACTCACTGGATTACCTCCAAATGTATTGAAGTAACCAAACGCAGATCTAAAACTACTCATAATATCTTTACGAGTAACAACAGCTCCAACTGGATGTCCGTTTGCCATTGGTTTTCCTAGTGTTACTACATCAGGTTGAAAACCTAACCATTCGTGACCCCACCAATGTGTCCCAATCCTACCAAAACCTGGTTGAACTTCATCACAAAGCAAAAGTCCCCCTGCATCTCTTATAATCTCTACAGTGTTATCTAAAAAACCTGGTTTTACTGTTGGAAAACCTTCATTTGCAAAAATTGGACAAAACATGAAACCAGCAAAACCAAACCCATCTTTTTCTAACTCACTGATTGCGACTTCAATATTTTTTGTGAAAAGATCTACTTGAGTGTTATAGGTGCCGCCTAGAGGATTTATACTTTCTGGAGCTGGTACAAGTTTTATGTTGTCATTATAGCCTCCTATCGGTGGTCGACGTGCTGAAATTTGCGAAACCAAACTAGTGTTACCATGATATGTGTTGTCGGTTGCTATAAATCCCGACTTTCCAGTCATAGCTTGTGCCATTCTCAGAGCGATATCGTTTGCTTCTGAACCGGTACAAACCATTATTAATTGGTCAAGTTCTTTTGAAAATTTTGAACAAAGATTTTCGCCATAATCTAATATTCCTTCATGAAGATATCTGGTATGAGTATTTAAAATTCCTGCTTGATTTGCTATTGCGTCAACCACTTTAGGATGACAGTGACCCACATGTGGGACATTGTTATAGCAATCAAGATATTTTTTTCCGTCAGCTCCATAAAGCCAAACCCCTTCACCTTTAGTTAAGTGAACTGGGTTTTCGTAAAATGTTGGAAAATTTTCTCCTAAAAGTTTATTTCTTCTTGATAAAATTTCATTCATCATAATTAACCCTTTTGCGAAGCGTTTTAATTAAACCACGGCTTTTCTTTTGTATCATCCTCTTTTCTTTTACTCCATAAGACGGTGTCGTAGGCACGCGTTTTTTTTTGACCTGACTAGCCTCTAAAATAAGTTCCTTAAGTTTTTTTTTGGCTATTATCCTATTTCTATATTGAGACCTAGTTTGCTGAACGTTTATTATTAAAATCCCATTAGAAGTCCAGTTGCTTCCAGAGATCTTTTTAAGTTTAGATTTTATAACTGGAGTTAAGTTAGGTGAAGTAGATGCGAAAAACCTTAGCTCTACTGCCGTAGAAACTTTATTAACATTTTGTCCACCAGGCCCTTGAGATATACTAAAAGTCTCGATGACCTCCCATGGCTCTATTGTGATAGTATTAGAAACTTTAATCATAAGAATTATCTACGCCAAAAAAAGAAAGGGCTGCCTTTCTAGGAGGCAACCCTTCGAATTTTATGGATGAAGGTGTTTTGGAAAAACCAAAAACCTCAACTGAATTTAAGGGGCTGCCCTTATAATTCTACCTCCGAGATTTTTACAACCTTCTGGTTCCATTTAACTCTAGACATAGGCACCTCCTTTCATTTGTTTACGGTTAATTTAACTTGACACATTATGTACTTAACTCAAAGTGTTTTTTGAGTCCTGCATTAACTTTTTTACAATTATGCTGAAAGGAAAGAGGGCTATAATCGCGATGGCTAACTTTACTCCGTAGTCGGCCAAACCTAACCCTACCCAATAAGGTAATTGCGGCCCAAAATCAAAGATAGCCCTTAAATCGCTCGCCCAAGATACATCATTTGAAGGCTCAATCCAAGAAAGTTTTTTTGAAAATGCGACACTAAAGAACAAAGTAGTATCCACGAATGAGCCGACTATGGATGATATTAGGGGGGCCTTCCACCAGTTAGCTCTTCTAAATTTCTCAAAAATGGCTAAATCTATAAATTGAGCCGAGATAAACCCAAGACCCGATGCAATCGCAATTCTTAAAGTTACAAGTGGTCCGTAATCATTTTCTATTTGCGTACCAACCAGAGAACATAATATTCCTGTAAAGAACCCAACTAAAATAATTTTTCTAGCTACTGATGGACCATATACACGGTTCATTATGTCTGTAGTTAAAAAAGCTAAGGGATAGGTAAAAGCACCCCACGTTAGCCAGCCATCAAATAATACATATTGGACTAAAATATTAGAAGCTACGACAATCAGGGTCATAGCTAAAATTCCTGGTATGATTTTTTTCATAAAATATTCCGTTTTTACAAGGTTGCGGAGACTTGACTCTTTTTTTAGACAGGTTGCCTTTAAAAGGTTTAACTAAAACCTACAATATAAAACATTATATACCGACTGCGACAATTCCGTCTACTAATAGAGGTATAGTTTTTTTACTCAGAGCGGCTATGTTCATACGGCTATCAGAAACCATATATACCCCATGCTGGGCTTGTAATTGTTGTACTTGTTCATGAGAGGCGCCTAATAAAGAAAACATACCTCTATGTTCAGACAAAAACCCAAATCGATCTGATCCTATTCTATTACTTAGCTCTCGGACTAGTAATTCTCTGTTTATTTGCATGCTTGTTCTTATACCATTTAGTTCTGTCTCCCAGTTTTTTCTTAAATGTGCGTCACTTAAAATGATCGAAACAATCTTGGACCCGTGATCAGGAGGAAATGAGAAGCTATTGCGATTTAAGTAAGCTAATATACCTTGATTAATAGTTTTTTGCTTCTTCTCGTCAGAAGTTACAATGATAATTCCTGTTCGTTCTCGATATATACCAAAATTTTTAGAACAGCTTGAAGCAATAATAGCTTCTGGCACCAAGTCTACCAAAGATCTAACTCCTAGACTATCTTCCTCTATACCGTCACCAAACCCTTGATAAGCAATATCAATAAGTGGTATTAAATTTTTCTTGTTTAAAAAATCCCCTAAAATTTCCCATTGAGTTTGAACTAAATTTGCTCCAGTAGGGTTATGACAACAACCATGCAACAACACGATATCACCACTGTTGGCCTCTGAAAGGTCTTTTAGCATGGCATCGAAAGACACAGTTTTGTTTTTGAAGTTGAAATAACTATACTCCGAAGACTTTAGCTGTAAATACTCTACAATTGATGGATGATTTGGCCATGTTGGATTGCTGAGCCATATAGTCGCGTTGGGATTTGCTATTTTTATTAACTCGAGACCTTGCCTCAGGGCGCCGGTGCCTCCTGGTGTCGCTGCAGCCGCAGTGCGCTCTTCATCAAAGGTTGGACCCAAAATAAGATTTATCATCATTTTATGAAAAAAAGGATCACCAGTAAGGCCTACATAACTCTTGGTACTTTCTTTTTCCCATAACGTTTTTTCTGCCTTCTTTACTGCTTCCATGATTGGTGTATTACCCAAATGGTCTTTATAAACACCGACACCTAAATCAAGCTTATCCGGTCTAGTATCGTCTCTAAACTTATGCATTAACTCTAGTATTTCGTCAGGCTGCGGCAAAACTAAATTCTCAAACATAAGATTAACCAACTTCGATTGGTAATTGGTCGAATTGGCCCCACTCTGTCCACGACCCATCATAAAGTGAATGATTTTTTTGCCCAATAATTTCTAGTGCGAGAGATATTATTGCAGCTGTAACCCCCGATCCACAGGTGGTTATAATTGGTTTTTCAAAGTCAACTTTTGCAATTTTAAATATATTAAAAAGACTATTTTTATCCTTCATAGTACCATTATGATTTAAAAGATCCTTATAATGAATATTTTTCGATCCTGGTATGCGACCTGCTCTTAGACCTTTCCTAGGTTCTGGATCTTTCCCTGCGAAACGGCCAGGACCTCGCGCATCTAAAATTTCATGATTACCTAGTTTTGATGCAGCAGACACCTGAGTAACGTTTTTAACTAAAGCCTCATGAAATTCAGCAGTCATATGTTGATCTCTCATCACAACTTGTTGGTTATCTGAGGGATACCCGTCTTTCAACCATTTTGGGAATCCACCATCTAACACTGATACTTCTACCTTGCCCATTAATTTAAAAAGCCACCAAACTCTAGCTGCAGAAAATAAACCTGCACCATCATAAATAATTATTTTGTGTTTGTCTCCAATTCCCATAGCTCTAATCCGAGATACAAACTTTTCGGGTGATGGTACCATATGTGGGAGTTCAGATTGTGGATCACAAATCTCATCAATATCAAAAAATCGCGCCCCTGGGATGTGCTGCTTATCATATTCCTCCTTCGGATTTCTATTCATATCAGGCAAGTACCAAGATGCATCAATTATACGAACATTTGGGTTTTTAAGGTTATATGCTAACCAGTCTGTTGATATTAATGTATTAGAATTATCATCCATTTCTACCTCATATGACTATATTTTCACCATCTAAGTGTGCTCCTTTAAGAGACGTGATTTTTGTCTTTGCCAATCTCTTTTTGCTTCAGTTGCTCTCTTATCAGATATTTTTTTTCCTTTTGCTAACCCAAGCTTAATTTTTGCCCTACCTTTATGATTGAAGTATAAAACTAGGGGTACGAGAGTCATACCGTCCCTTTGTGTTGCAGACCATAATTTAGAGAGTTCCTTCTTTGAGACTAGAAGTTTTCTCCTTCGACGTTCCTCATGATTAAAAGCGTTCGCCTGAGTGTATGGAGGGATATAACAATTTACCAGCCATAATTCAGTATTCTCAACTGATGCGTAGCTTTCTCCAATTTGAGTTTTTCCAGTTCGAAGACTCTTAACCTCTGACCCTTCTAGAGAAATACCGCATTCTATATCGTCTTCAATTAAATAATCGTAACGCGCGCGTCGATTCTCTGAAATTATTTTATAGTTTGTATTTTCAGTCTTTTTAGACATGACTCAATCTACGCTGTTTCGTTCCCTTGTT
>MDSV01083154.1_pt1 | contig 17519 bp, 19 predicted proteins | sample 810851 | NCBI WGS metagenome assembly MDSV01 (sample SAMN05326640, study PRJNA326480) | marine metagenome | isolation source: seawater | place: Atlantic Ocean: North East | collected 2012 | reverse complement strand
CACTCGATCGTGCAGAGGTCTAAATTTCATATGTATTTTCTCCTATAAATTTTTACGTAGTGTTGATATGGTAAGTTTTAACTATATTTCAAGAGGAAAAAATCATTAAAAAAACCATTAAATACAATAATTATGAGTATAAAAGGAGAGAAATAGTACATTGAAAGAACTTAATCACTTAGCAGATATATTCGAAAAGTATGACACATTTGTTATAGACTTATGGGGCGTAATGCATAACGGCGTTGCTCTTAACCCAAAAGCCATAGAAGCAGTTGATCAATTAAAAAAAAATTCAAAAAAAATAGTATTTCTATCTAATGCACCCAGGCCTAGTTCAAAAGTTATTAATTTTTTAATAAAAATGAAAATGGATAAAAAATATCTTGATCATGTGATGACCTCGGGAGAAGCAGCAATGCATGCAATAAATCAAAAAAAATTTGGAACATCATTTTACCATCTTGGGCCGGCTAGAGATATTTCAGTATTTGAAAAAGTAAAAGACAGCAGAACTGATCTTCAGAATTGCGATTTTATTTTATGCACTGGGTTATTTGATGATTACGACAATGATCTGGATTATTATAAAAAATTTTTATTTAAGCATATCTCAAAAAAATTAATTTGTACAAATCCAGATTTAATTGTTCATAGAGGCAGTATCGAAGAATTATGCGCAGGATCAATAGCAAAAGTTTTTGAGGATCTTGGAGGTGAAGTAGTTTATTTTGGGAAACCACACAAGGAGGTTTACAATATGTGTTTTAGCTCAAACGAAAAAGTTTTAGCTATTGGAGATAATTTAAGAACTGATATTAAAGGAGCTAACAATTTAAAAATAGATTGCGTATTTATATCTGAAGGAGTTCATCGGAAAGAATTGAATAATTTTTATGATCTTAACAAACTGTTAGAAAAATATGATGTAAAAGCAAATTTTTTTCAAAAAGAATTAAAATGGTAAAATGAAAATTTACAAAAATCCAAATTTAAATCGAAAACATTATAACGGTGTGATAGCAATAGGCAATTTTGATGGATTACATTTAGGTCATCAAAAAGTTATCGGCGAGGCAAAAAAAAAAGCTATAAAAAATAGGATACCTTTTGGTGTCATGACATTTGAACCTGTACCTGTAATGTTTTTTAATAAAAAAATTAAAAATCATCGAATAAATTCTTTAGAACAGAAAAAGACTCAACTTAAAAAATTTAAATTAGATTTTTTAATTCTAATAAAATTTGATAAAAAGTTTTCATCTCAATCAGCAGAAGAGTTTATAAATAAAATAATCTTTAAAAAAACAAAATGTAAATATTTGTACGTAAGTAAAAATTTTAAGTTTGGCTTTAAAAGACAAGGTAATATAAGAACTCTAAAAAAATTTGAAAAAAAATATAGTTTTAACAATATTGTCACTAAGCCTTTTAAGAGAAATAATAAAATTATTTCATCTACATTTATAAGAAAGAAAATTAGATCCGGAAAAATAGAAGAAGTAAATAAATTATTGAATCGTAATTGGAACGTTACTGGAAAAGTAATAAAGGGGCAAAGAAGAGGACGTAAAATTGGTTTTCCAACATGTAATTTAAGATTAGATAATTATGTTGTCCCTAAACTTGGAGTCTACGCCGTTAAAGTTAAAAGTAAGAATTTTAATAAAAATGGCATTGCAAATGTAGGTTATAGACCAACTTTTAATGGACAAAATTTATTATTGGAAACAAATATCTTTGGAATTAATAAAAATTTATATAATAAAGTAATTAGTATAAGTTTTAAAAAATTTATAAGATCAGAAAAAAAATTTAAAAATTTGAAATATTTAAAAAAACAAATTGAACTTGATATAAAACAGGCAAAAAAATAATGTCAAAAGATACCTTGCAACTTCCCAAAACAGCTTTTTCAATGAAGGCTAGCTTACCAATTAAAGAGCCTGAAATTTTAAAGAAATGGGAAAAAAATAAAATTTTTGAAAAGCTTAGAGAAAGGTCTAAGGGAAAAGAAAAATTCTTACTTCACGATGGCCCGCCTTATGCGAATGGTCATATACATATGGGTACCGCATTAAACAAAATTTTGAAAGATATGATTACTCGTTTTCATCAGATGAATGGCAAAGACTCTATTTATGTTCCAGGTTGGGATTGTCACGGACTACCAATAGAATGGAAAATTGAAGAACAATATAAAAAAAAGAAAAAGAATAAAGATGAAGTACCTATCAAAGATTTTAGACAAGAATGTAGGGAATTTGCAAAAAGCTGGATTAATGTTCACATTAAAGAGTTTAAGAGATTAGGAGTAGTTGGGGATTTTGAAAATTATTATTCTACAATGAGTTACGAGGCAGAGGCTCAAATTGTAAGAGAGTTAGGTAAATTCCTTTTAGACGGAAGTTTATATCAAGGATTTAAACCAGTTCTTTGGTCTACAGTTGAAAAAACTGCGTTAGCTGACGCTGAAGTAGAATATTTAGATCACACTTCTAATACAATCTATGTCGCATTTAAAGTTAAGGAGACTAACAAAGAGTTCTTAAAAGATTCAAGCATTATAATTTGGACTACTACACCATGGACTATACCTGCCAATAAAGCATTAGCTTTTAATAGTAATATTGAATACGCAGTTCTGGAAATTGAAAATCTTGAGTATTTTAAAGACAAGAAAATTGTAGTTGCAAAAAATTTAATAGAATCAATTATTAAAGAGTGTGAAATCAAAAATTATAAAGAATTAAAGACTTTTAAGGGTTCTGAATTTAAAGGAACAGTATGCAGTCATCCATTTGTCAAAATGGATTTTGATTATAACGTTCCAATGTTGGATGCCCAATTTGTAAATTTGGAACAAGGAACAGGAATCGTTCATTGCGCTCCAAGTCACGGTCCAGATGACTTTAATTTGTGTTTAAAAAATAATATACCTTCACTTTATACAGTTGATAACGCCGGTGTTTATACTAAAGAGGTGCCTTATTTTACAAATACTCACATATTTAAGGCAGACCCGATTGTTATAGAAAAACTAAAAGAGCAAAATAAACTACTTAAAAACGATAAACTCAATCATAGTTACCCTCATTCTTGGAGATCTAAGGCTCCATTAATTTATAGAGCAACACCTCAATGGTTTATATCTATGCAAAAAAACAAACTAAGAGATAAAGCCATAAAAGCAATTAATGAAACTATCTTTTATCCAAATAAAGGCAAGGACAGGCTTTTATCAATGGTTGAAGGAAGGCCAGATTGGTGTGTTTCAAGACAAAGAGTTTGGGGAGTACCACTGCCAATTTTTATTAATAAAAAAACAAAAGAGCCATTAAGAGATCAAAAAATTATAAACAGAATTGCTTCTATTTACGAAAAGCAAGGTTCTGATTGCTGGTTCACAGATGATACAAAAATTTTTTTAGGTGATGATTATGATGCTAAAGATTATGAGAAACTTAACGATATAGTAGAGGTGTGGTTCGATAGTGGTTCAACACACAGTTTTGTTTTAGAAAAAAGGAAAGATTTGAAATGGCCTGCAGATATGTACCTAGAAGGATCTGATCAGCATAGAGGATGGTTTCACTCTTCCTTATTAGAGTCTTGTGGAACAAGAGGCAAAGCACCGTTTAAAAGTATTCTTTCACATGGTTTCGTTGTGGACGGCAAAGGCATGAAAATGTCTAAATCTATGGGCAATGTTATCTCTCCCGAAGATATATTGAAGAACTATGGAGCAGATATACTCAGAGTTTGGACTTCAGCATCAGACTATGCTGAAGATTTAAGAATAGATAAAAATATTCTAATTCAACATGCAGAGTCTTATAGAAAAATTAGAAACACCTTTAGATTTATACTTGGAAATCTAAAAGATAATTTTGAAAAACAAAACTTTGAAAAAATTAAATTAAGTGAATTTGATGAATTAGAGCAGTTTGTTTTACATAAATTATTTTTAATAAATAAATCTGTTGATGAAAATTTAAAAAATTATAATTTTCATAAATTATATAAAGAACTTTTAAATTTTTGTACCCTGGATCTTTCTTCTTTTTATTTCGATATTAGAAAAGACGTACTTTACTGCGACAGCTTAAATTCAAAAAAAAGAAAAAACTGTGTAATTCTTCTGAATATAATTTTAGAGAGTTTATTAAAGTGGTTCGCTCCAATTTTAGTGTTTACTACTGAGGAAATCTTTAGTTTAGTGAATAAGGATAATAATGAAAGCATCCATGAAAATAATTTTGTAAAAATTCCAACTAGTTGGAAGAATGATAAGCTAAATGAAAAATGGTCAAATCTATTTAAGATTAAACAAGAAGCAAATATTGCGATAGAAGAAAAAAGAGCAAGCAAGGAGATTGGATCGAGTCTAGAGGCTGAAATTAAATTAACCTTAAATAAAGAAAAATTTGAACTTCTTAATAAATTAGATTTAGCAGATTACTTTATAGTTTCAAAAGCAGAGAAAGAATTATCAAACAGTGATGAAATAAAAATTGAAGTGAAGAAAGCTAAAGGACAAAAATGTGAGAGATGTTGGAAAATTTTAGAAAAAAAATGCGAAAGATGTTCGAAAATTGCCTGATAAGATAAAAGAAAATATTTTGATTGATAAAAAAGAAATAAAAAACAAATTACTAAAAAGAGAAAATTTTTATTATATTGTAATTATCTCAATTATTTTTTATTTAGACAGATTCTCTAAAATACAAATAATAAATAATTTCAGTGACACCTCAAATTACTTCAATAGTTTTATTAATTTTGATCTTGTATGGAATACAGGCATAGGTTTCGGTTTGCTGAGTTCTAATTCTTCATTAGTCTATAATTTGATTACAGCAATTATTGGAATAGTAATTTTATACTTATTCTATATCGTTATTAATTCAAAACTATTCGATAGTATAGTTTTTTCAGTTATTATTGGCGGAGCACTAGGTAATTTTTATGATAGGTTAATTTTTTATGCAGTACCAGATTTTATTGATGTGCACTACAAAAATTTTCATTGGTTTACTTTTAATATTGCAGATATATTTATAACAATTGGTATTATAATTTTTATTATAAAAGGTTTATTCGAAAAAAACACGCATGAAAAAAATTAATTATTTATTTCTTTTATTTTTTTTATTCTCCTGTTCATCTTTGGAAGATGCGGGAAAAGTTTTGAGAAATGAAAAAATAAAAACAACAGATGAATTTTTAATTAAGAAGCAAGAACCATTAGTACTGCCTCCTGATTATAATGAAATACCAAAACCAGGATCATTATCAGAAAAAAAGAGTAAAAATAAAATAAAAAAGATTTTAAAATCTAATGATAAGAAAACTATTAACAACAATAATGCTTCATCTTTAGAAGAATCAATAATTAATAAAATTAAAAAGTGATAAAAAAAAATTTTAAAATAGAAAACAAAATAAGTAATAAATTTTTAGATTTTAAGTTTATTAAGAAGATTTCAAAAAACTATAAAAATATATTTAACGAAATTTTACTAGAAAAAAATAATTCAAATAGAATGTTAAATATTTTTGATGAAAAATATAAGTTCAATTTTAACCTAAATGATATACAAAAATTTAAAAAATTTAAGACAATAGCAATTATAGGAATGGGAGGGTCTATTCTTGGAAATGAAGCTATAAATAATTTCCTAGCGAAAAAGATAAAAAAAAAAATTTATTTTTTTAATAACCTTGACCCAAAAAAAATTTTTAATTTTAAAAAAAATAATAAATTAAAAAATGTTCTTTTTATAATAATTTCAAAATCGGGAAATACAATTGAGACCTTGTCTAATATGTTATATTTAAAGGTAATCAAAAAAAATTCAAATAACATAATTTTGATTACCGAGAGCCAAAATAATTTTTTACTATCAGTTGCCCGAAAATATAATTTATTTTATGTTGAGCACAAAAAGTTTATAGGAGGAAGGTTTTCAGTTTTATCTGAAGTTGGTATATTACCGGCCTATCTAATGGGAATAAATATTAAAAAACTGAGATTGAATATAAATAATGTATTTAAAAAAAAAGAGAGTTTATTTTTAAAAAAAAGTTCTATAAACCTTGCAGCATTACTTAACTCAAAAAAAGTAACTAATTTAATATTCTTAAATTATGCACCCGAACTTGAAAAATTTCTATTTTGGTGTCAGCAACTTATTGCTGAGAGTCTAGGGAAAAAAGGCTATGGATTTTTACCCGTAATATCTAATGCACCAAAGGATCATCACAGTTTGCTTCAGCTTTATTTGGATGGGCCAAAAGATAAGTTATTTTATGTTTTTAGTTTAGATGAAAAATACAAGACATCTAATTTGAGAAGTTCATTAAAATTTATAAATAAAAAAAATCTTAATGATATTAAATTTGCCCAAAAAAATGCTTTAATTCAATCTCTAAAGAAAAATAAGATACCTTTCAGAGAATTTAAGATTAAAAAAACCTCCGAAGAAGTGATTGGAGAATTATTTACGTATTTCATACTTGAAACAATAATTGTAGGAAAATTAATGAAAATTAATCCTTTTAATCAACCTGGTGTTGAGCAAGTGAAAAATTTTACAAAAAAATTACTTAGCTAAATGTTCCAAATATAATTTTTGAACGTCCATATTTTTTTGTAATTTTAATTCTGATTAAGTTTTCTAAAAAATCATTTGAACTTTCTTCTCTATGAATAATTATTATGTGTTTTTTTTCAAAAATTTTCTTTTTTTTTATCAAACTAAGAATATTTATAAATTTCTTATCAGCGAAAGGTGGATCAAAAAAAAATATACTATATCTTGATAAATTATTTTCTAAGTCTATATCTTCAATCTTATTATTATAAGCTGATGCTTGATCTGTAATTGACAACTGTTTTAAGTTAGTCATTAAAGTATTAAAAGAGTTAAAATCTTCTTCGATAAAAGTTATTTTTTTAGCACCTCTAGAAATGCATTCTATTCCAAATGATCCAATCCCTGAATAAAGATCCAAAATATTAGCGTTTTCAATTTTTACATTAACATAATTTGAGTGCTTTAATATATTGAATATATTTTCTTTAACAGAGTCTTTCAGTGGTCTTGTTGTCGAGTTACGCACAAAATGAATTGATTTTCCTTTCAATTTACCACTAATTATTCTCATTTTTAATTACTCTCCAACCTATATCTCTTCTATAAAATCCTGCTTTCCAATTAATTTTTCTTATTAGTTTAATAATTTTTTTTCTAATAATTAAAAAGTTTTGCCCTACTGAGGTAATATTCAAAACTCTACCTCCGTTTGAAAAAAGTCTATTATTTTTTTGGACTGTACCAGCGTGATATATAAAATCATTTTTAGATAATTTAACTTTATTAATATTTTTTATATTTTTATTTTTTTTATAATTTCCAGGGTATCCTTTTGAACACATAACTATCGTCATACATTTTTGTCTTTTCCATTCGATTTTTGTCGTTTTTAATTTATTTTCTACTACGTTAATAATTATTTTTAATAAGTCCGAGTTTAATCTTGGCAATATCACTTGACATTCTGGGTCACCCATTCTTACGTTGAATTCTATTAAATTTGGTTCATTGTCTTTAATCATCAATCCTACATATAAAAAACCTTTGTAGGGATTTCCTTTTTTTTTTAAAGCTGACAAGGTTGGCTCAACAATTTTGCTAATTATTTTTCTTTCAATTGATTTATCTATAATTGGTGCAGGCGAGTAAGCGCCCATTCCGCCTGTATTTGGACCTTTATCTTTCTCACCAACTCTTTTATGATCCTGGGCAGAGCCAAAAAATCTAAAACTTTTTTCATCTACAATTAGAAAAAAACTAGCTTCTTCGCCCTCTAGAAATTCTTCAAGTATAATTTTTTTAGAAGATTTAAATTTACCTTTAAAAATTTCTTTAGAAATTTTTAAAACTCTTTTTTTATTTTGGCAAATTGTGACACCTTTGCCAGCAGCTAAGCCATCAGCTTTTACAACAACTGGAAATTTGCAAAATTTTAAAAATTTTTCTACATGCTTTTTTTTTGTACAAATTTTAAAATCTGCAGTAGGAATATTATTTTCTTTGCAGATTTTTTTCATAAAAGCTTTTGAACCCTCTAATTTTGAAGCATATTTATTTGGGCCAAAAACTTTTATATTATTCTTCCTTAAAAAATCTACTAATCCTTTTACCAATGGTTCTTCTGGACCTACTATCACTAAGTCTATTTTGTAAAATTTTATTAAAGACAGAATATGATTAAAATTTAATATATTTACATTGACGTTTTCAGCGTATTTTGAGGTACCAGCGTTCCCTGGGAAACATATTATTTTTTTTGATATTTTAGACTCGTGTAGTTTATGACAAATAGCATGCTCCCTGCCTCCACTACCTATTAATCCAATATTCATGTTAATTTATATATTGTATAATTTATTGATGGGAGAAAAAAAAGCTAAACTTATTTTTAAACACAACTCTTTTGAAATTTTAGAAGAAGGAGATTATGTATTATGTGCAGTTTCAGGTAAAAAAATAATGTTGCAAAATTTGACATATTGGAATGTTGACTTACAAGAAGCATATTTTTCAGCAAATGAAGTTAATATAAAATTCAAAAATACGAAAAAATAATTTTTATTTCCATCTATTATGTGTCCATATCCATTGATTAGGATTTTTAATTATCATATTTTCCAGGACTTCATTCAACTTTTTTGTAAGTTTTAATTTATTAGAAAAATTTTGCGGATTTATTTCTTTTTGAAATTCAATTTTAAACTTATTATCATCAGTACGCTCTATAAAAACAGGTATTATTTTTAAATTAAATTTAATTGATAATTGAGCTGGCAAAGTAGTTGTCAAAGATGGTTTGCTAAAAAGATCCACAATTTCACCTTCGCTAACTCTTTGATCTACCATTAAAGCTATACAGTGATCTTTTCTTATATATTCTATTGCTTGTTTAACTCCTTGTATACCTTTTTTAATTTGATTTTTACAAACGTATTTTCTTCTCAGATATTCCATAAATGGATTTAAAAAAAAATTATTCAATGGTCTGTAAATTGTAGCTAGATTAATATTTTTCTTTGTAATCTCCATGGACATTAATTCAAAATTTGCAAAATGACCTGATACAAATATAACAGGTTTTTTATTTGCAAAATTTAAAAAATTATATTTATCCGATAAAATTATATGTGAATTTTCTTTTCTGAAATAATTTAGAAATATATACTCTATGAAAGTCATTCCATAGTTTTTCCACATATTATTAACTATCTTTTTTTTTTCAGCATAGGATAAATTTTTAGAAAATATTTCCAAATTTTTGTCAATTACGTTTTTAGATTTAAACAACGGTCCAATAGCGGAAAAAATCTTAGAAAATAATATTCTACTAATCTTTAGACCCAAAATACGTCCTATTAAAAAAAATATATATACCAGGATAGATTGAAAAAAATATTTAATTAGTTTTATCATATAATTTAGAAACTTCTTTCAAGAATTTTTGTTTTTCATTCATAACTAAAGAAACTTTTAGATATTCTATTCTTTCGATATTGAATCTGCTAAACTTATAAAAATCTTTTTCTGTTGTTATTATTTTTAAGTTATTCTTTTTCGCTTCTTCTACAATATCTAAAATTTCATTTTTGGAAAATCTATAATGATCAGGATATATCAATTTTTTTTCAATATTTAAATCATATTTCACAAGTAAATTAAAAAAATTTTCTGGGTTTCCAATTCCAGCTATTGCCATCAATTTTTTGTTTTTAAATTTTTCTAAATTAGTTGGTTCATAAGATGTATAAAAAAATTTTAATTTTTTATTAAATTTTAAAAGTTTTTCCTCAAACTTTATTTCTCTTTGACCATTGATAATAATGATGTCTGCATTTTTTAAAGATTTTAGATTTTCCCTAAGTGGCCCTGCAGGTAGTACATACCCATTTCCTAAAAGCTGGTTATGATGGAAACAAATTATGCTTAAGTTTTTCCTCAATTTACAATCTTGGAATCCATCATCAAGTATTGCAGTAGCGTAACCTTTATTTACAGCATCTTTAATACCGTTCGTTCTTTTCGTGTTCAAAATTAATTCATTACAGTTTTGTTTTATTAATTCGTATTCGTCTATTTGGTTTTTATAAAATTTTCTTATAATAATGGGATTTTTGTTTAATTTTTTTAATTCATTGTTTAAAAAAATTGCTAGAGGCGTTTTTCCAGTTCCTCCAATATAAATATTTCCAATACAAATTATTGGGATTTCAAATTTTCTTTCCTTTACAACTTTTTTTTTTAAAAATATGAACAATATCACAATGTATGAAAATGGAACTAAAAAGAGCGCCAAAACACTATATTTGTTATTCCAAAATTTTGGCTTAAATAATTTCATTAGATAAAAATTTATTTATATTTTTCATAGTATCAATTAAAGTTTTTTGGCCTAAATTATTAACTAAATTACCAATTTTATTGTCGATTTTTTTCGAATTTTCTAAATCTTTAAGAAGATAATCACTTAATTCTTTTGAATTTTTAACTATTTCGGAAACTCCATTGTCCTTTAAAATTTTATAGATTTCTTCAAAATTATAAACAAAAGGGCCATGGTAAATTTTACAATTTGATTTGGCAGCTTCAATTGGATTTTGTCCTCCAACTTTTTTCAATTTTGCTAATGTAGATTTTCCCACAAAAACACTTTTTGCGTTTTTAAAAAAATGCTGAATAACACCAAAAGAATTTACAATTATTATTTCTTTATCTAGAGAGATTTTTTGATTTTTTTCTAAAATTTGAAAATTCAAATTTAAATTCCTGCATGATGTTTCAATTCTATTAATGCGATTAATATGTCGCGGCGCAATTACAGTAATTACATCTTTATATTTCTCTTTAAGTAATAAATGGGTTCTTAAACACAAAACCTCTTCGCCATCATGTGTGCTAGTCGCAACCCAATGTCTTTTGTTATTTAAAATTTCAATATTATTATCAAATTTATTTTCTTCAATTTTGCTAATTAGCTTTAAATTTCCTGAGTAAAAAATATTTTTTGCTTCTAATTTTAACAAGTAATCTTTCGTTTCTTGATTTGAAACAAGACATAAATTAAATAAACCAAATATTCTTTTGGCAGTTGTTGGAAAATACATCCATTTTTTAAAAGTTTTTTTAGTGATTCTTCCATTGATTATAGCAATAGGAATTTTTTTTTGATTCGATCTCATAATTAGATTTGGCCAAATCTCAGAGTCTACTAAGAAAATTGCATCAGGCTTCCAACAATTTAAAAATTTATTAATCACAAAATCTACATCAACAGGAAAAAATCTATGATGAACGTTATTATAATCTTTTATTATTGTCTTTGCTAAGTTGCTTGAACTTAGTGTAACGGTTGTAATCAAAAAATTTAAGTTGCTTCTGCTGTGATTCAATTCATCAATGATCGGTATAATACTCTTAAACTCACCTATACTAGCAGCATGAAACCATAACAACTTCTTATTATCTTTTTCAACAACATTAAAATTAGATGTAAAAATTTTTTCTTTATATCTTAATTGATCTTCTTTTCCTAAAATCTTTCTTATAATTATAAAAAAAATAAATAGTGGATAAAATAATGTTGTTAAGACTCTATAAGTAAGAATCATCTTATTTTAATTGTGTTTTATATAAAACTTTATATTCATTACAATTCTCTATTAGAAAATTATGATTTCCAGAATTAATTACTTTTCCATCTTTTAAAACAAAAATTTTATTTGCATTATGAATAGTTGAAAGTCTATGTGCGATTACAATTGTAGTTCTGCCTTTGATCAAATTATTTATTGCATTTTGAACTACTCTTTCTGACTCTGCATCTAATGAGGAAGTTGCTTCATCAAGTAAAATAATAGGCGAATTTTTAATTATTGCTCTTGCAATTGAAATCCTCTGTTTTTGACCACCTGAAAGTTTAACTCCGTTTTCTCCAACTAAGCTATCAAACTTATTTGGCAGTCTATCAATAAATTCATCTGCTGCAGCAAATTTACACGCATTATCAATATCATTCTGAGTTGCTTCAGGATTTGCATAAGCAATATTATTTCTTATTGTATCATCAAATAAAACAATATCCTGGCTAACCAAGGCGATTTGTTTTCTAAGAGATTTTAATTTTATTTTTTTGATATCCTGCCCATCTATTTTAATAATGCCTTTTTGAGGATCATAAAATCTTGGTATTAGATTTATAATTGTGCTTTTGCCGGCCCCGCTTTGACCAACTAGCGCAGTAATTTTTCCCCCTTCAATCTTAAAGTTTATATCTTTTATAGCTTTTTCATTTGTAGACTCATATTTGTAATCTACATCTTTAAATTCTACCTCACATTTACTTACAGATAGAACCGGCAAATTCTCATCATTTTTAATTTCAATAGGTTTATCGATTACAGTAAAAATTCTTTTAGCGGCCGCAGTGCCCTGATGAATAGTCATATTAATTGTAGCTAAGGATCTGACTGGTTGATAAGCTAACATCATTGCAGCAAGAAATGAAAAAAAATTATTTACCTCTAATTCCCCCGCATTTATAAGTTTTCCAGAATAAAAAATAAACCCTGCTATCATAATCCCCGTTAACGTTTCCATAATAGGAGTGGCTCTAATAATTAAACTTGCTAGCCTGATATTTTTATTAACTAGTTGTGAAATTACTGCAATTGAGTTTTTCTCTTCAACCTCTTCTTTTTGATAGACTCTGATCATTTTCGATGCCCTAAAAATATCTGATAAAAAAGAAACTAATCTTCCTGACGTCTCGCTTGCTTGAACAGTAGCCTTTCCCATTTTTTTACCCAGATTTTTAGCTAGACCTGCTGCTAAAGGAATCATTATCATGGCAAATAGTGCTAACTTCCAATTTTGATAAAACATTAAACCAACTAAAAAAAGAACTGAAAAACTATCTTTCATGATGTTTAAAACACCAGTACTAACCAGAGTATGTATTTGACCAGAGTCAAACATTATATTTGAAATATATTTACCAGAATGTCTAGAATCTAAAGTTTGTATATCTGAAAACAAAATTGATTTAGCAATTTGTTTTTGCATTTCGCCAGAAATTATTTGACCAACTTTTAGTATATTTAATCTTGCAAAATAAAGAGTAAGTCCTTTTGTAGTAAATGCAAAAATAATTGCAATCGGAATTAGCCAAGCCAATGTTTGATCTTTTTCAACAAATATTTTTTTTACAGCTGGATCTAATAACCAAGCAGTTGCTGAAGTTGAGCCAGCAACAAGTATTGATAATAACAAACAAAGTATGATAGTTTTTATATGAAAACTAACATACTGGCGGTATAATCTTTTTAAAATGCTTTTTAGTTCTTCGTATTCCATAAAGTTAATAATAATAAATTGTTAAAAATAAAAAAAAACCTGAAAGATTATTAAATTTAAAAGCCTTAAGGCAACTAAAAGAGTTATCCTTATTAAAAATCTTTAATTGATAAACAAGAGATAAAAAGTATAAAATCAAAAATATAAAAAATAAATTTATACCAATACTTTCATTTAGAAGATAGATTATTAATATTAAATTAATTAAATAGCAAAAACTTACAAACATCTTAATATTCTTTTTAAATTTTATCGAAGTTGATTTAAGACCAATAATTTCATCATCAAAAATATCTTGAGCACCATAAATGGTGTCATATCCCAATGTCCAAAATATGGCTGCAAAGTACAGGATTAATATTTCTCCAGTAATATTGTTATTCATTGAAGCCCATGCCATTATTATTCCCCAATTAAAAGTAAGACCTAAAAATAATTGAGGCCAATACGTAAATCTTTTCATATATGGATAGCTAAATGCAAGAACCATTGAGCCTAGTCCTAAGACAATAGTTAAGAAGTTAAACTGGCAAAGAATTAAGAAGGCCAAAGCACAAAGAATTATAACGTAAAGAAAGGAATGTACTACTGATATCTTTCCAGAGGCAATTGGCCTATTTTTTGTTCTTTTTACTTTTGCATCGAAGTCTTTGTCTATAATATCATTAAAAATACATCCGGCACTTCTCATTAAAACAGAACCCATAAAAAATAATAATAAATAATAAATTAATAAGTTTAAATTTTCATTTTCTTTAAAGCCGTAAGCTAAACCCCAAGAACATGGCCAAAATAAAAGCATAAAACCAATAGGTTTATTTAGTCTAGTTAGATTTATGAAAATTTTTAAATGCTTCATTAAATATTACTTGTAAATATCAAACACTATCTTCATAATCAATTTGATTCGATGGATATAGATTATACAGTTGCAGCTTTAATGTTCCCAGCAATCCCACTAATGATGACGATGTATAGCAATCGTTTTCACACATTAAGTGCACTAATTAGACAAATACATGATCAATATACGTTTGAAAAAAAAGTTCCTCCTGAATGGGAAAACCAACTTCATGTTCTTAACAAAAGGACAAATTATTTGAAATATACAATGGGCTTTGCTGCTTTTGGATTTTTATTTAACATGGTCACAGTTTTATTGCTCTATTTAGATTATACATTTCAGGCAAGACTAAGTTTTGCTTTTTGTTGCATTTGCATGATTGTCTCGATATTTTTATTTTTGCAAGAAATAAGGCTTTCTAATCAGGCTCTAAAGTTTCATTTAAGTGATATGGACTCAATGAAAAAAGATTTTTAATTAATTTTTCTCTAACTGATTTTTCTTAAATAAAGAAATTCCTTGTTTAATTTTATGATTATATGACTCTTTAAAGGTTTCTAGTTGCCAACCTTTCATTCTCTCAATAATGAATTTGAGATTTTTAATTTTCCACTCATTAGTAGTTTTTTCATCTTTCCAAAGTTTTTTCTCTTCATTAGTTCTTGCACATCCATAACAATAACCAGTTACAGGATCTATTTTACAAATACTAATGCAAGGAGATATAATTTTGTCTACCATTAAGGAATTAAAATCGCTGGACCGGTAATTTTTCTAGCTTCTAAATCAGTGTGAGCTTGTTTTGCATCTTTAAGATTATATTTTTTTGCAATTTTTATTTTAATTTTTCCAAATTTTATTTTCTCAAAAATTTCGTTAGCGCCAACCTGTAGTTCATTTCTATTGGTAAAATATTGTCCGATAGATGGTCTTGTTAGGTAAAGCCCTTTCGGTTGAATTTCTTTTGGTACATTAACTGGGTCTAAAGGACCAGATGCATTACCAAAACTTATCATCATACCTCTCATTGAAAGACATTCTAGTGATCCTTGAAATGTTTTTTTACCAACCCCATCGAATACTGCAGGTACACCTTTATTATTAGTGATATTCATTACCTCTTTAGCAAAATTACTTTTTGTATAATTAATTACGTTAGAGTAGCCATTTTCTTCAGCTTTTTTAATTTTTTCATCAGAACCTACTGTTCCAATAACTTTTGCTCCAATACTATTTGCCCATTGAGCAAAGATTTGACCAACACCACCGGCAGCTGCATGAAATAGTACTGTCTCACCAGCTTTTAGTTTATAGGTTTTAGTAAGTAAATAATTTGTAGTTAAACCTTTTGTCATCAGTGTTGCAGCTAATTCATGAGAAATTCCATCAGGGACTTTAACAGCTATTTTTGAGGGAATAATTCTTTGTTGAGAATAAGCTCCAAGAGGTATTGATGCATATGCGATATTATCTCCTTTATTAAATTCAGTGACGTTTGAACCAACTTCATCAATTTTTCCAGCAGCTTCTAAACCAATACCACTTGGTAACTTGATTGGGTATAGTCCCGATCTATGATAAGTATCAATGTAGTTTAAACCTATTGCATGATTTGTAACTTTAATTTCATCTGCTCCTGGAGCTCCAACATCAACTTCTTGAAGCTTCAAAACTTCTGGACCACCATTTTTATCAATAATTATAGATTTTGGCATTTGAGCGGAAACGTACTTTAAGTTTTAATATTTAGCAAATGTTCCATTATTGTAATCTTGAATAGCCTCAAGTATTTCGGCTTTTGTATTCATTACGAATGGCCCACCTCTGGCAATCGGTTCCCCGATAGGTTTTCCAGCTATAAATAAAAACTCAGACTTTTTATTTGCTGTAACCTTAAGCTGAGTTCCTCTCTCCAGTAAAATTAAGTTTGAGTCATTGGTTTTATTATGATTTTTTTCTCCAATTTTTAATTCACCTTTGAGCAGATATAAAAAAGAATTATGACCTTCAGGAACATCACTTCTAAATTCCTTTCCTTCATTTAAAATTAGATGAAAATATATTGGTTCAACATTATGATTTTTCTCAGGACCTTCTGCTTTTTCATATTTTCCTGCAATAACTTTAACTGTTTTTTCGCTATCTTTATGAGTTCCAAGTTCTTTTCCTTTAATATAAAGATACTCAGGTTTATTTTTTTTCATTTTAGCTGGCATATTTATCCAAAGTTGGAAGCCTAATAGTTTACCTTCTTTCATCGCAGGCATCTCAGAATGAATAATCCCTCTACCAGTTTTCATCCACTGCACATCGCCTGATGACATAATTCCTTTAGCGCCAGTACTATCTTGGTGTTCGAACTCTCCATTTAACATATAGGTAACAGTTTCTATACCTCTATGAGGATGGGGAGGAAATCCTGCAATATAATCGTCTTTATTCTCTGATCCAAACTCATCTAGCATTAAGAAAGGATCAATATAATCTGCTTCTGGTGTACCTATACTTCGTTTTAACTTTACACCAGCACCATCTGATGCATTCAAAGCTTTTATAATTTTTTTTACTTCAATATTTTTCATTAAAACTATTTAGCGTTATGTGATCCATCGCACATTGGTGGATCATTCGTTAGTTTGCAAGTACAGAAAAAAACTTTCTTAGATTGATCGGCTTTATATGGCAAAGGCTTAAAAGCCGTGTCTTTATGTGATCCATCACAAAAAGGTTGTTTTGCACTTAATCCACATGTACACCAGTAATAAGATTTACCTTCTAAGACATCTATCCCTATCGGAGTGTCTCCAGCTCTTTTTCCTTTAGTCATTTAATATCTCCTAATTTTTAATTTGCTTATACAATATCTAAAAGTTGTTTCAAATTTTTAATTTCGTCGCTGGGTTTATAATCAAGGTTATCAAAAATATTATTATTCCTATTCACCCAGATAGAGTTGTAACCATAATTTCCACCACCAGACACATCCCAAGTATTTGCACTTAAAAATGCAACTTGTTCTTTTTGTATGTTGAATTTTTTAATTGGCATGCCATAAACTTTTGAGCTTGGTTTATAAATTCCAACTTCCTCAATTGAAAAAACGTCATCAAATACATTCTTTAAATTATTGCTTTCAATTAATTCATTGAGAAGGGCAGGTGTTCCATTTGAAAGAATGCCAAGTTTATAATTCTTTTCTTTTAAAGTTTTTAAAACTTCAGGAACTT